>Ga0070734_10000419_pt1 | contig 92682 bp, 92 predicted proteins | sample Coa_R1_8_FD_66444 | JGI IMG/M metagenome (GOLD analysis project Ga0070734, IMG submission 66444) | Surface soil microbial communities from Centralia Pennsylvania, which are recovering from an underground coalmine fire - Coalmine... | ecosystem: Environmental > Terrestrial > Soil > Unclassified ...
GTTTCCGGAATTGCTGGACACCGTGACATTGGTATTGCTGGGCGCATTGCCGCTCAGCGTGATGGTGCAGCTAAAACCGGTGGGCGGCGTGACGCTGCCGGGCGAGCAGCTGAGATTCGTGAGCGATACGGTGACAGGCTGGTTGATGGTAATGGAAGTGCCCCCGCCGCTGATGGGGATCCCAGTTCCGCTGCCATCGGAGGCCGATGCGCTGCTGCTGATCGCGGACAAAGTATTGGATGTCGTGGATGAAATAACGAAAGTTACTGAAGCGAGCGATCCATCGGTGATCGCCGTCGTGTTGAAGCCGGCGACGATGCACCGGACGTCACCTGACGAGGGATTGCTGCAACTTACCGACTTGCCGGCATTGGAGGCGCTGGAACCCGTCGACCAAAAGGTGCCCGAGGCCGGGCTTAAGTCTCCCGGAGCGTACAGCAGATCAAACTGAACCGCCGCCGGCTGCGTACCGTTGGTCACCAGATTGACCCCGACCGTCACGCTGGCGCCGGGAGCGCCAGAGCCGCCCGAAAGCGTGAGGGTCGCCTGCGCTGCTGCGCTGCCGGCTACCGCTCCAGCCGCTAACAGAATGAAGAGACCTCTCCGAAAACGTACACTCGAGACTCGCGATGTCGTAGTCATCTATCCGCCGATCCAGTTTGGGTTTACTGTCTCTCTTTTTAGTGATTTACGCCGGTCGTTACAAGATTGCCGATGGTTGAGAGCGAGTGATTAACTGGCGGCCCGAAACTGACCCTTACGGAAGTCAGCATTCGGGAGCGCTGGTCCTCCGAAACGGCGCACGAAAAATTACCGAATAGAGCATCCGGCCTATTTCGATAGTTGGCATTCGGAGCATTCACTCTCACATCAGGTACACTTATCCACGCCGCAACTGGAACTCGATGCCTTGTTTTAAACTTTTCGTCGAAGGAAAGCGCTGAGGGTCCCGAAAACTGGCCGCACCCTGCACATCTTTGTGTACTTGGTGCTTATACTTACACTACACTGACCGATCAAAATCTTCAAGTACTGAATGGCAACGAAATGAAGAATTTGCCGCGATTTTGGGCTCGCGGCTCAGTACATGCCCAGGGTGCGGTTATGATGGCTCAGGATGTCCGCTTCCGGGGTGCATCGCGAGATCGAGATCAAGCTGCGGGTGCCCAACGCTCGCGCGCCGCGCCGGGTACTCCTGGCAGCCGGATTCCGTGTACACAGGCGCCGGGTGTTCGAGGACAACATTCTGTTCGATACTCCGGACCTCGCACTGCGGCAGGCGGGCAAGCTTCTCCGCGTCCGCGCGACCGGCGGCGAGGCGCTGGTTACCTATAAGGGTCCGGCTGAGGGAGGAAAGCACAAATCCCGCGAGGAGTTGGAATTCAGCACCGCGAGTTCAAAAGAGATATCGCTGATGCTCGACCGCCTGGGTTTTGTGCGCGTTTTCCGTTACCAGAAGTATCGAACCGAGTTTAAGCGCCCACGAGAAAAGGGTGTCGTTACGTTGGATGAAACGCCGGCGGGCTGTTTTCTGGAGGTAGAGGGCGCGCCCGGCTGGATCGATCGCACGGCACGGCGCCTCGGATTCCAGGAATCGGACTACATCACCTCGAGTTACGGGCTGATCTATCGCGAACTCCAGGCGCGGCAGGCAGGCCTGCCCCCCGACATGGTCTTTCCGCGGCGGGCTACTTGATTTCCAGAATCTCTTTTTCTTTGTTCTTCGCCGCCTGGTCCAGCTTGTCCATGTAGCCGTTGGTCATCTTTTGGATCTCGTCGAGCCCCCGGCGCTCTTCGTCCTCGGCGATCTTCTTATCCTTGAGCAGCTTCTTCACGGCTTCGTTGGCGTCGCGGCGAATGTTCCGGATGGCCACGCGATGGTCTTCCGCCACCCCGTGAAGGTGCTTCACCAGCTCTTTGCGGCGCTCTTCCGTCAGCGGCGGAATCGGAATGCGGATCAGCTTGCCGTCGTTGGCCGGGTTCAGGCCGAGGTCGGAAGCGCGAATCGCTTTTTCGATGGCGCCTATCTGCGAAACGTCCCACGGCTGGATGGTAATCAGCGAAGGCTCCGGAACGTGCAGGTTGCCGATCTGGTTGAGCGGCGTTGGCGTGCCGTAATAGTCGACCCGGATATTGTCCAGCAGACTGATGGACGCGCGCCCGGTCCGGATACCCGCCATGGAGTGCTGCAGGTCGGTGACGGCCTTTTCCATGCGGCTCTTTGAACTGGCCTCAATTTCCTTGACGGAGTTGAACGCTTGCCCGCTGGGGGCTGAATGAGATTCGGTTTTCATAACATGCCTAGTGAATGACCGTGCCGATCGGCTCTCCCGCCGACATTCGCATTATATTGCCTGTTTCATTCAGATTAAAGACGATAATGGGAAGCTTGTTGTCGCGGCACATGGCTACTGCAGATGCGTCCATGACCGCCAGGCCCTTGGCGAGTACGTCCAGATAGGACACCTCGGAATACATCACCGCTTCCGGGAATTTCAACGGATCTTTGTCGTATACGCCGTTCACCCTCGTCGCCTTGGCGATAATCTGCGCTTTGATCTCGAGTGCCCGCAGCGTAGCCGCGGTATCCGTCGAGAAATACGGGTTCGACGTCCCGCCGGCGAAGATGACGATCCGGCCCTTTTCCAGGTGACGAATGGCCCGCCGGCGAATATACGGCTCGGCCACCTGGTTCATCTGGATGGCGCTCATCACGCGCGTGGGCACTCCCATCTGTTCCAATGAATCCTGAAGCGCCAGGGAATTGATGACCGTAGCCAGCATGCCCATGTGGTCGGCCGTGACGCGGTCCATGCTGCGTGCCGCCGTGGCCACGCCCCGGAAAATGTTGCCGCCGCCTACCACCACGCCAAGCTGTACGCCGGTTTTGGCAACGCCCGCCACCTCGGTGGCCAGCTCACGCACGCGCTGCGCATCGATGCCGAAGGTGCCGGCGCCCGCCATCACCTCTCCGCTCAGCTTGAGCAGAATGCGCTCGTACTTGGCCACAGGTCAGGCCTGGACCGGTTCCGGAACTGCGGCTTCGCCTCCGCCCGCCTGTGCCGGCGAGTCGCCGACTTTGAAACGCACAAATCGAGATACCACGATGTTTTCGCCCAGTTTGGCGATCTTGGTCTTGATCAGCTGGTCGATGGTCAGCGTGTTTTCCTTGACGAACGGCTGTTCATAGAGGCAAACCGCTTCGTAGAATTTAGCCAGCCGCCCCTCGATGATCTTGTCCAGGATCTTTTCCGGCTTTTTCTCCGCCACCGCCCGGGCGCGTTCGATCTCCCGCTCTTTTTCGAGCGCCTGTTCCGGCACGTCCTCCTTGCGGACGTATTGGGGGTCGGCGGCCGCAATGTGCATGGCGATGTCGTGCACCAGCTCCTGAAAATCGCCGGTGCGCGCCACAAAGTCCGACTCGCAATTGATCTCGACGATTACGCCCAGCTGCCCTCCGTGGTGGATGTAGCTGCCGATTAGCCCCTGCTTCGTGCTGCGCGAAGCCTTCTTTCCGGCCGACGTGATGCCGCGCTTCCGCAGCACGACCTCCGCCTCGCTCAGGTCGCCTTTCGCCTCGACCAGCGCCGCTTTGCATTCCATCATGCCGGCGCCTGTGCTCTCACGTAGTTGCTTGACAAGTTGTGCGGTGATTTCCGCCATGTTCTTTCCTTGGGTCGGGACTGCCGCTCAGGCGCGGCGCGGGACCACGGCGCCGGCTCCTTCGCGATCCTATGAATCTCTAGTGACCGCTTTCCGTAACGGCCGGCTCGGCCGCCGGCGCGGTTTCGGAAGCCGGACCTTTGCGCGGCGATGCCACGGGTTCCTCATCCACGAAAGTCTCGGCCATAATCTCTTCGGCGTACTTCGGATCGACATACTGGCTGTAATCGTCGATGCGCTCTTCCGCCGGCGCTTCGGTGACGATCTTCTCCGCCACAAAATCCTGTTCGGTGGCCAGCGCCCGGCCTTCCACCACCGAATCCGCGATCTTGCTGGTGAATAGCCGGATGGCGCGCAAGGCGTCGTCATTACCGGGAATCACCCAGTCCACTTCGTCGGGATCGCAATTCGTATCGACGATCGCCACGACCGGAATACCCAAACGCCGGGCTTCCTTCACCGCAATGGCTTCTTTGTTTGAATCGATGACGAACACCACATCCGGCAGCCCCGGCATGTCCTTGATGCCCGCCAGGTTCTGGTCCAGATGCTTGCGCTCCCGCTCCAGCCGGATGACCTCTTTCTTCGGACGGGCGGCGTAACCGCCGTCGGTGGCCATGGCCTCCAGTTCCTTCAACCGTTTGATCGATTTCTGTACCGTCATCATGTTGGTGAGCAGCCCGCCCAGCCAGCGCTGGTTTACGTAAAACATCTGGCAGCGCGTCGCTTCTTCCGCCACGGCCTCCTGCGCCTGCCGCTTGGTGCCCACGAACAAAATGTTTTTGCCCTGCGCCGCCATCTCACCCACGAAACGCGCGGCGTCCTTGAACATCTTCAGGGTCTTTTGCAGATCGATAATGTAAATTCCGTTGCGTTCGCCGAAGATGTATTCCTTCATCTTCGGATTCCAGCGCTTGGTCTGGTGCCCGAAATGAACGCCCGCTTCGAGCAATTCCTTCATCGAAATTGCTGGCAAACTACCTCCTCATTACCCCTTTTGGACAGGCGCAAACCTGCCCGATCCAGCCGCCGCATCACCCGCGTCCAAAGCGAGATTTGCGCGCGACACCGCAGCCGGGTTTTGGATCGGAGCGCCGGGACAATACAAAAAACCACAGCACTCCCTGTACATGACTAGCGTTTGGAGAATTGGAAGCGCTTGCGCGCCCCCTTCTGGCCGTACTTCTTGCGCTCGTGCGCCCGCGGGTCGCGCGTCAGCAGTCCCAGCTTCTTGAGACGCTGCCGCAATTCGCCGTTGAATTCCACCAGTGCCCTGGCGATTCCCAGCCTTGCTGCTCCCGCCTGACCGGCAACGCCTCCGCCGGTCGCCAGAATCAATACATCGAACTTGTCCGCCGTCTCGGTTGCCAGTAGCGGCTGCTTCACCGGCACACGCAGGGCTTCAGTAGGAAAATAGGATTCGAACGTTCTCCCGTTAACCTTGATATCGCCCTTGCCCGGCCGCAAAAAGATCCGCGCTACCGACGTCTTCCGCCGGCCCGTTCCCAAATACTGCACCATCGTTGCTGCCACGCTCTAATCTCTCCCGCTCACGCGACCTGTTTCGATTGCGGCTTCTGCGCGCTGTGCGGATGCTTGTCGCCCGCATAAACCCGCAGCTTACGGTACATCTGCTTTCCCAGCTTGGTCTTGGGTAGCATGCCCGCAATGGCGTTTTCCACCATGTGTACCGGACGCGTCGCCCGCATCTTCCGCGCTCCCACCGATACCAGCCCGCCCGGATACCCGGTGAATCGGTGGTACATCTTCTGCTCGTCCTTTTTTCCCGTCAGCTTTACCTTGGCCGCGTTGATCACAATCACGTGATCACCCGTGTCCAGGAACGGCGTGAACGTAGGCTTATGCTTGCCCATCAGCAGCCTGGCGGCTTCGCTCGCCAGCTTCCCCAAGACCACGTTTTCCGCGTCCAGAACATGCCACTGGCGCTGGATTTCAGGCTTCGACGGAAATTCCGTACTCATCGACACACGTCTCCACTTGTTCGGTTCAAACTATTCAGGCTACCGAAGGCGCGAATCTCTTGTCAAATCCGCGCCTCCAGCGGAATCTTCTACCAGCGGCCCCGTCCGCCGCCCCCACCGCCGCGCCGGAATCCCCCGCCGCCCGATCCACGCTCCGCCTTCGGCCGTGCTTCATTAATATTCAGAGTGCGCCCGCCCAGTTCGGTGCCGTTCAGCGCGGCAATCGCCCGGTCGGCCTCCGCGTCGTTGGGCATTTCCACGAAACCAAAACCTCTGGGCTGTCCCGAATCACGATCCGTAATAATGTTGACACGGTCCACTGCGCCATGCGCTTCAAATAGCGATTTCACGCTGTCTTCGGTGGCCCCATAACTGAGGTTCCCTACAAAAATGTTCTTCATTTACTTTCCTCTTCTGATTTGACGGCAGCTAATGGGGCAGACAGGAACGACGAACGCAACGGAACGTCATAGGCTACTTACCGAATCGGCAGGTCGATCAAATTCAACAAACAGTGTACCAGGAAAAGACCGCCGTTTACTTGTCCCGCTGGCGCATTTCACTACGCGTTATTTGTCGCCACTCTCCCACTCTGTGCCACGCTGCGACCTATCGGGGTTTTGCCGCCGGCGCTTCCGTCTTCTTTCCTTTATGAACCGCTGGCTTTACCGCGCGCGCCTCGCTCAGCCGCACAATCGCCGCCGCCGCCATCAGCCGTACGCCTTCGTTGGCATCCTCCAGCACCGGCTCCAACTGGGGGATATTTTCTCTGCTTCCGCGCTGCCCGATCGCCCGCGCCACAGCGGCCCGCACTGCCGCGCTTTTGTCGTTCAGATTGATCTCCAACTCGTGAATCGAACGTGGATCGGGGTCCGTCGCCAGCAGCCGTGCCGTCAGCGTTCGCGCCGTCGCACCCTTGTCCTTCATGAGCTCTTCTGCAAACCAGACGCCCATCGAGAATGGACCCAGCAGTCCTGCCGCTTCATTGATCCCGATCTTCGCCAGCGCCGCCGGATTGTGCAGCTTGTTTTTCACATCCCGCACCTCTCCTTGAATCATGCCCGGCCCCGTCTTGCGCTCCCCTTCAAGGACCCCCCAAAGAATCTCGCGGCCGCTTTGGTCTCCCATCTTCCAAAGCGCCTGCGCCGCCGCAAAATTGACCTCCGCCGAAACGTCATCCAGGGCCTGCCTCAGCCTGGGAATCGCTGCCTTCGCCTGCACTTCCCCCAGCACGGCCGCCGCCGTCATGCGCACGGTGATTTCTTTGTCCGTGAGTCCGACCTGCAGCAGATCCACCACGTGCGTCGTTGGCCCGATGGACCCCAGAGCCGTAACCGCCTGGATGCGCCGCGCCGTTCCGCCATCAGCCAGGCCGTGATTCAGCAGATCCCACGCGGAGCTCTCCGCATCCGTCGCGAGTAGCATTACAGGAAAAAAATAAAAAATAGCCGCAGTCGGGCGCATAGATCTCCAAATCTTACACCCGGGGCGCGAAAATTCTAATTGCTCTTGATGGCTTTGCTGGGGCTGATCAGGATATGCGCGTTGCGCCCTTCCATGCGGGGCGTGCCCTCAACCTGCCCGAATGCCGCCAGGTCTTCAGCAAATCGCGTGAGCAGCTTCTTGCCAAGATCCGTGTGGGCAATCTCGCGTCCGCGGAACTGCACCACCGCTTTCACCCGGTTGCCCTCTTTCAAGAACCGGATGGCGTGGTTTTTCTTGAAATCGTAGTCGTGGTCATCGGTGTTGGGCCGGAATTTCAGCTCCTTCACCTGCACCACATGCTGCTTTTTCTTGGCGTCGTGCTGCTTCTTCTTCAGTTCGTACTGATAATGGCCGTAATCAATCGCCTTGGCCACCGGCGGCACGGCCGTGGGCGATACCACCACGAGGTCCAAGCCCAGTTCCTGCGCCCGCCGCAAAGCCTGCGGCGTGGGCATCACTTCGGTCGTACCATCGGGAAAAACCGCACGAACCTCCTTGAAACGAATGGTTTCATTTACGTTCTCTCTGCGGGTTTGCTTGCGCGGCGGGAAGTTTCTGCCTGGATACATTCGGTGATGGCGTCTAAACTATTCACGGCCAGTGTACTTGGTTTTCAGGGGTTTCGCAATGAGCGACTTACATTTGCCGGCAAGGGCCGCGTAACTCATCGCTCCTTTCCCGCCTGGCGCACCACTTCGCGGATCGCGTCCACCACCAGCGCCGGCTGCTCCCCGGCAATGAAATGCCCGGCCCGGCTCTCTATCAATTTGCCGTATTTCGACCGCCCTGCCAGATCCACCTGCAGCTCGTGCCAGACCACCGCCAGCCTGTCCGCCTCCGTCTGCGGTGGGCCATCCAGCCCCTTATGCTCCAGCACGATCAGCGGGATATCCATGTGCCACTCCAACCTCTGGCCAGGCTCCAGTTGGCCCGTAGCCCGCAGCATCTCGTTGCGGTCGAAGCGCCCGTCCTGCGTCGCGTAGCGCTCTGCAATCGCCGGTGAGATCGCCCGGTACCGGCTGAACTGCTCCTCATGCGAGGAATCCACCAGGACCATACCGGCGATCGAATCCGGGTAGCGCCGTGCAAAATGCCGGATGTAAATGCCGCCGAGCGAAGCCCCCACCAGCACATACGGCCCCGGGATTTTCTCCGTTTCCAGCAGCCGGTGCAGATCGTCCGCGACGAGATCCGGCGTTTGCGGCTTTACCGGCTTGTCGCTTCGACCTTCCCCGGCGCGATCGTAACTGCACACTTTCGCGAACTGCTCTACTCCCGACTGAACGGTCTTCCACACTTCCAACCCCGCACCTAGCCCGTTTTCCAGAATCACCGTCGTTTTCGACGGCTCGCCCGTGCAGCGCATGAGTAGCCGGTGCCCGCCCGCATTCACCAGATGACCCTCGATATCCGCGCTCCAGCCCGCAGCCGCGAACACCCACGTCAACCCCGCATGGATCAGGCTTCTTCTCGAGCGCCGCATGGCTCCTTAATTTAGCTCCACACGCCGCCAATACGAGTTCCCCGCATAATGATGCGGTACCAGCACCAGGTCATACAGCCGGATCACCACCGTCTGCTTCTTATATGGACTCAGATCCAGCCGCACATGTTCCCAGTGCCGCTCCGATTCCTTGCTTCTGACCGGCGCGCCGCCTTGCACCAACTGGTCATGAACTTTGTTGTTATTCACAAATACAACCAGGTGCCACGTGCAACCCGCGTCTGCTCCAACATCGAACGCCAGCAACGGCTGATCGCCCAAACGTACGGCACGACGCAGCAGCGCGCCGCGCACCTCGTCCCTCGGCCAGATCGAAAGAGTCCCCCCATCCAGGTACGTCAGCCCGCGAATGCCGTCGATCCCGCCCCCCGCGCCTCCAAACCCCGCGCGTTCGAGCGTCCAGTCCGGGTTCCACCACTTCGTGAGATCCGCCAGTTTGAACAGTTCCGGCTCCAAAGTCACCGGGTGCTGCGTGCGAATCATCAGCTTTTCGCCCTCGAGTGTCGCTCCGTGCGCTCGCAGAATCTTCTCTCCGATATCCGCCGTCCGCCTGGCGAGGCCGGTGATTCTCTCATCCACCGGCGGAATCAGGGTCAAAGGCCCCATCGTGGCCCCGTAAATCCGATCGTGCAGCGCCGCTACCTCGCTCGCCGGAAGCGCCGCCATCCCGTGCATTGCCCCGATCACCGATGCCGCATTCGCCGCGTTACAGTCCGTATCCGCAAAGTCCGCCGCGCGAAACGCCAGGTTCTCTGTCGTCTCGAAATCCCCGTTTCCGAACCACAAGCTCGCCGCTACGATTCCCCCGTTCACCACGGCATTGTTGGTCGCCGGATACTCGATGCCCCAGCGCTCGTTCACCGCGTCAAAGATTTCTTCAGCGGACTTCCCGCTCTCCGCCATCGAAATCACCATGTCCAGGCACTGACGATACGGCGAAAGCGGCGAGATCAACTGCGCCGCTTTGCGCACAATCTCTTTGCTGTCCGTCTCCGTGAAACCGAGGCTGATCATCCCCGCCACAAACACGGCGCCATCCGTGCCTTCCGCATACCCGTTGATATGCGTCAACCGTCGCGCCATCTCCCCCGCCACGTTCGGCATCCCCGGCGCCAGCGCTCCATAGACGTCCGCGCTGAACTGCGGCCCGATCGTCCACCACAGCTTGTTGTAGCGCGGGCTTCCCGTGTCCGGCGCCTTGATCCCGCGCTTCAGCAGCAGCAGTGTCTGCTCGCTCGACCCCCATGACCCCGCATTGTTCTCCAGCCACTGGGCGCCCAACTGCTCCACTGTCAGGCCAATCCCATATTTCTCAAAAGCCCGGATCGCCACCATCTCGTAGTAGTAATCGTCGTCAATGGGCGCGTAGCCTTTGTTCGGGTGCAGGGGCGTCTTCTGCAGCGCCGACGCTACCTGGTGCTCGAAGAAACCGCCGGTCCACTGCCCGATCATCTGCCCCGTCCAGATCGCCTGCACACGGTCCAGATACTCCGCCCGCGACATCACCAGTTGGCCCGAATCGGCCCCCAGTAGAACAACCGGGAACAGGCACGCGATTACGGCATATCCACCGCCAACACCAGGTTTCAAAGTTCCTCCCGCGATTTAAGACTCCTGTTATACCCAAACCGGAACCACTCCAACCGCCCCGGTGTCTAATATGAGACGGCGGGCTTCGCTGGCGCAGACTGAAACACCGGTCTCAGGGAGCGTACTATGACCCTTTCCGCCTGTTTCCCGTACCGCTCCGAGGCCTTGCGGGACTCGTTTCTCGCCTACTATGCCGGCCTCGCCGCCAAACAGTGGCCTGTCACCTCCGAAGAGCGCTTCGTCCCCACGTCCTACGGCGAGACATTCGTGCGCATCACCGGCCCGTCCGATGCACCGCCGCTCGTCCTATTGCCCGGGGCCTCAACCACGTCCTTGATGTGGGCTCCGAACATCCAGGCGCTCTCCGCGTCTTACCGCACCATCGCCCTCGACCAGGTCGGCGATCTCGGCCGCACCGCCTGCATACGGCCCGTCCGCCGTTTTACCGATCTCTGCGCGTGGCTTGATGAGCTGTTCGACGGTCTCAATCTCGCGGCCGGGATCCATCTCGTCGGTATGTCGTACGGCGGAACACTCGCGGCCCAGTACGCTCTCCATCGCTCCGAACGGCTCGGCAAAATCGTGCTGCTCGCTCCCGGCGCAATTGTTTTACGCATCCATCTTCAGTTCCTGGGGCGCTTGATGCTCGCCGCCGTCGCCCGCCGGCGCTTTCTGCCGCCCGCGGTTCATTGGATGTTTGCCGATATGGAGCGAAAAGATCCTCAGTGGATCGCAGAGACGCTCGAGCTGCTGTTTGCGAGCATGCGGAGCCTGCTGCCGCGCCAGCTCCCCTTTCCACGCAAATGGACCGTTGCCCAATGGAACGACCTCCGTGTCCCCACGCTGTTTCTCGTCGGCGAGCACGAGGTCATCTATCCTGCTGAAAAAGCCCTGCGCCGCCTCCGCCGCGTCGCCCCCCACGTTCAGGCAGAAATCATCCCCGGCGCCGGCCACGACCTGCCGTTCGTTCAGCCCGATACCGTCAACCGCAAGATCCTCGATTTCCTGCGGCTGGAATCAACCGTGGCATGTCACAATGCCTGAAGGGCACAAACTTCGCAACACTTGCGCGACCGAGCGGCGCACCCCTTTAAGCCTCACGCCTCCGCCGGAACGCCAGAATTTTCGCCGTAAACAGGTACACGGGCTCGGAATTCTGGTTGTACATCGCGCTGCGCACCGTCACAATTCCCTGATTCGGCTTGGAACGCGACGGCGAAACGTCCACGACCTCGCTCTCCAGTTGCAGAATGTCGCCCGGCCGCGTCGGACGCGGCCAGGAAATTTCGCCGCCCAGCCCGATGACGCCGTTGGCGAACGGCAAGCCGCCGCTAACCAGCAGCCGCATCGCCGCCGCGGCTGTGTGCCATCCGCTCGCTGCCAGCCCGCGGAACACACTGGCCTCTGCTGCCGCGTCATCGAGATGAAATGGCTGCGGATCGAACTCTTCCGCGAACTCCTTGATCCGCTCTTTCTCCATCACGTGGCATCCCGACTTGAACCGCTGCCCCGCGTACAAATCCTCGAGGTACAAGGCCGCGCCGGTTCGTTCTGCCTGCATACATGTCCCGTCTGAATTGTCCATAAACGTCGCCCTACTTGGATGACGCGTAAAACAACTTGGTCGCGGCCGGCGGTTATGGCGATGGAAGGGCGAATATTTTGTTACGAATCCACGCAGGCCAGCCCTCAATCTTCTGCGCCGTCTATCTCGGCGAGGATGGTAATTTCCGCAGTGAGGACCGCGCCCGGGGGAACCACGCCTGGTACGCCCTTTTCTCCATACGCCAGATGTGGCGCAATCTCCAGGCGCCGGGTTCCACCGATGCGCATGCCTTCCACACCGTAGAACAGCCCGTTGATGAGCGAGCCCCGGTTGATTTGAACGTCCGTAATCAGCGTTTCGCCGTCGTCCTCGAGCGTCGCGATCAGATCCGGCCCCCATCCCGTCTGCCAGCGAACCGGCTCTCCTCGGTGCAGCCGGAAACGAAGCCGGACCCGGTATTTCCGCTGCCGCCGTACGATTGCGCCAGTCCCCGGTATGTCCACAAGCTGGGTCAAACCGGATCGCAACCGCTGCTGCAGCGATTTGCCTTTCCTCGCTAGCATCTCCGCAATCGCCGTGAGGCCGGCCGCCCTCGCCATTTCAAGCGGTGTCTCGCATTCGTCGATCCGCGTGCGCAATTCGGGATCCGCGCCCCCTTCAAGCAGAATTTGAACCGCGAACGCCTGTCGCTCGGCGACGGCCATATGCAGCGCCGTGTAGTCATTCAGCCCGCGCTGGTTCGGATCCGCTCCAAACCGTAGCAGCAGCCGGATCACGTCGTCCACTTCTGTCCTGCGCGTCGCGCCGGGGGCATCGCGCGCGCAGCTTAATGCGGCGATCAGTGGCGGGAAACCGTCGTCCACCGGAATATTCGGGTCCGCTCCCTGCTCTAACAGGGTGCGGATGAAGGCCAGAGGGCTGTGATAGATCGCATAGACCAGGCATGTTCCCAAAGCGCCCGGCAAGCGGCCGTTCGGCAACACCGCGGGGTCCTCGAGCGCCGCGCGCAAGCCGTCAAGGTCGCCTCGGCGAAACGCGTGATGGATGAGCTGGTACCTTTTCGCCTCCGCGCAGCGTTCTTCGTCATTCGTCATAACGCCCGACTACCCGATCGAGTTAGTCCGCCCTCGAAATCACCAATTGGCCGGCAACGGCCTTCGGCGCAAACAAACTCACGTGCGATGCAGCCGGCTGCCAGCACTTTAAACGCACAGCGAAGTTTCAGAGCCATAGGATTGCCTCCCGCGGAGACCTCAACCATAAGCTTCCGGGTCATCCCACCCAGCATACGCAAGGGCGGAGGAGCAAGATGCGTTCACCGTTCCGGGGAGGACAAGGCACAACAAAGCACATAAGATCGCGCGTGCTTCTCGCGGGTGGATGTTATCTTCTCGTAGTCGGCTCGTTGCGCATCGCGAATCAGCGTCCGGAAGAGGATGGCACCAGTGCTGGAAAAACAGCATGATCTCGCCCGCGAGATACTCGCCAACCTGGGTGCCTGCAGGCATTAGGTGCCTGTCGCCGACAGCTCTCAGGCCGAAATCGATCACAACCGCGGACTCTGAGACGTATACCACCTGGGCAACAACGCGATAGCGGTGGCCCGGGGCTTCGACAGCGGATTGAGTGGGTCCGACTACCCGCGCCAGCTGGTCTTTAGGACCGAAACTCAGAACCTGCCAATGAAACTGCTCGCCGGCCTCACGCTCCGGCTCTCCATCTTCGATGACCCGGCGGTCATAGTGTATGTTCCACGAGGCAGGCACGCGCGTCCCCCCAATGTAGCGCAGGCCTGACGCCGCCTTTGCAACAGACCTGCGGCCTTTCCCCGCCATAACGGCGCGGCAGGCGCGCCGCACCGCCCGAAGCCGTAGCACATTCTTTAGTCGGTGATACGCGAAGTCAATTCGAGCTGGAAAATCGAGTATTCTGATCCACTAGGAGCCGTCCCAGTTAGCCCGCGGCGCCTTACAGGAAGGAGTTACCGTGTTGCGAAGCAGCATCGCCCTATCATCCTTATTGCTGTTGGTATCCGGAAACCCAGTCCGCGCTCAAAATACAAAGGTCGATGGCGCCATGAAATTCCAGACCATTCGCGGTTTGGGCGTCAATGCCAATCCTCAATCCTGGAACGTCAATCCTGAAGCGGTCAAACAGGTCCTCGATGACCTCATTACCGGAGTGGGATGTACCAGCTTTCGGCTAATGTTTGATGATTGCGATTGGGAGGACGTCAACGACAACAGCAATCCCAATGCATACAACTGGAACTACTACGATTCTGTCTATAGCAAACCCCGATTTACCGGCGTCTGGAACACCGTCCGATATTTAAATAGCAAAGGCGTCACAGACATCACGCTCAGTCCCGATGGTGCAGCCCCGGGCTGGATGGGTGGCACGCATCTCTCTTCCGGCAAAGAAGAGGAATACGCCGAGATGATGGCATCGATGGTCTACTACGGCAGAAAACGCCTGAACCCTCCGGTGCAATTCAGCATGTTGTCTCCCTTGAATGAAACGACTTGCGGAGGCGGTGAAGGTACTGTAATGACCCCAAGTCAGTTTCGAACGATGTTCAGCGCTCTGGCGACCCATTTGATCAATGACGGGATTTCCGATGTATCGCTTGTCGGGCCGGACGATTGCGACGGGTGGGCAGTCAATTTCAAGGCAATGATCGCCGATCGGAAGATCATGTCGAAGGTCAAATACTTCGGTCAGCATGAATACGACAATAGCGTACGGAAGACTCAGGAGATGGTCGACGCTGTCAGGAACTCCGCTTACTCTGACCGGGAAGTCGTGATGACCGAGGTAAACGCAGCCTGTAAAGGTTGCGACGACGGAAAATATAACGCAGATTATGGTTTCGATAACTACGCGGGCCCGGCTTATAAATATATTCTGCAGCACCTGAATGCAGGTGTAACTGGAATCCAGGTATGGGAGGCGTACGATAGCCAGTATCATCATCCGAACCGGTCGTTGACCTGGAGTATGTGGGGAATCTTTGCAGTGAACGACATCAACCATCCGGACGTCTACACAAGGCGCGTTCATTACTACGTGCTCAAACAGCTCTTTAAGTTTGTCAAGCCGGGCTTCAAGAGGATTGATGTCTCCACGAGCCTAAAAGATCTGACGATGTCGGCGTTCTACGATACGGCGAGCGGAACCGTGGTTCTCACTGGCGTGAACGAAAGTAGCAGCCCTCAAACGATGGGCTGCGAATTGCGGAACCTTCCGGCACTCGCAGCGCTCAAGAGTTACTTTACGGATGCCTCCCACAATTTTGAGCAAGACACCGATGTGACAGTCACCCAGCAGTCCTTCACCAAGCTAATTCCGGCAAGAAGCGTCTTTACCATTGTCGGCAGATAGCCCCGTAGCGCAGGCCTGACGCCGTCTTTCCGGCAGACCTGCGGCCTTTTCCCCGCAGGAGTTTAGATGGGGATGATTGGGGACACCGGATCCAAACACCGCAGGTCATGCGGATCGCTTGTGACGATGGGGTCGCGCCGCTCGTTGGCGACAATCACAACCGAGGCGTCAATGATATCCGAGGTGTTGGTGGTGCCGCAGAGTTCTCCACAGGCGCGGGCAAGTTCGTCATCGAGAGGAATAATCTCAACTTCGTCGCTCCGCAAGAACCGCGCCAGCATGACCTGAACGCGGCCATCACGCCAGGCTTGTCCCACTACCCCCGAAGGCACTCGAAATGTGCGCCGTTGCCTCAGGGACTGATCGAGTAGAGCGATCATGCGCTTGTCACCGCGATCCAAGGCGATCAGCGCGCCGGTATCTAGCGTTATCCCCGCGGCCGCGGTGCGAGCACGCGTTTTGCCCATTTAACGTCCTCCCGCCCTGGCTTACCATACTGTTGGATCAGATCACGAAGCAGCACCTTGAGCGATTCCCGCCTTTCGTCCTCCGCCAGGACTCGCGCAATGTAGCCTGAAACCGAATCCGCTCGCCCGGCGCGAACTTCCCGGTGGACTCTCGCCACTTGATCCTTTGGCAAACTGATGGCGATCTTCAGCCTGGTCATACCAACATCATACCGCAACGTCGTGCCGGCATACCCAGCTACAATCCTCAAATCCAGGATTAGGCGTGATACGTCCAAGTGGCCGCGATGGAGGAGCATCACACGTTCCGCGGTTCCGTGGAAGACTCGCCGGCTCGTCTCAGAATGGGTGCTTTGGGGAACACGAGAGCGCTATCAAAGATGACGCTGCGCTTTGAAAAGAGAAAACACACCAACCCTCAGTTGCAAAGTTACACTGGAAGGTTTGGGCGACGACGAGAGGCCGGATTATGAAGAAACCGAGTACGAGGACGACCCCGATTCTGCCGGGGAAGTATCATCGTTTATTCACTGGCCCCGCGATCCGCAGATTGAGCCAGCGAAGGCAGACCTCAAAGAGTGGTTCCGCGCAAATTCCGACCGCGTGTTTTACGGTCGGCAACTTGAAGTCATCTTCGAGAAGAAGTACTTCACTGGATAACCCACAAGGCGCTTAAAGAACTGCTGAAAGAAGGCCTTGCTCTCTCCGAAGTCCGGACGACACCGGGCGGAAATCAGTTGCGGCTTTACTGGCTGAGGTCCAATCGCTATTGGAAGCGTGCGGCGCAGGAGATCGTACAGCTCGTGCATGAGCATTCCAGCCCGGAGTTGACGAGAGCGTTGGGTCATCACGCCGAAAGCCTCTTTGCCGTTGCCGCAGGGCGGGAGGGCTTCAAGGTTGACGGGCCGGTGTTGAACAGCTACGGCGGGAAAACGTGGACGCGGACTGAGCATGATCTTGATTGGGTCTTCCCACGTGACGGCGTGCCGTGGGGCGTCGAGATCAAAAACACGTGGGCTTACATTCCCCGCGCGGAAATGCTCACCAAGATTGCGCTGTGCCGGCACTTGGGGTTGAAACCACTGTTCATCATGCGTTGGGCACCCAAGAGCTACATTGAGCATGTCCGGCAGAACGGCGGCTTTTGTCTCCTGTACGAGCATCAGTATTTCCCGGTCGGCCACACGGCGGCCATGGAAAAGCTGCAAGCCCTATCGTTACCGGTTATCAGTCCCACCCTTGTTCCGTTCGGAGTGTTTGAGCGGTTCGTGAAGTGGCACATCAGAGGCCTTGGCATGTGAATTGAAGGGGTAATTCACAAGGAAAGATTGCTTACCCTAGCAGGGCCAATAAGTTACATAAAAGATTCGTTACTCCCTGAATACAAGTATGCTTGGTGAGCTCTGCTGCGCATCAGCTGGGCCGCATCATCGATTCCCATGACCCAACACTGATCCCGCCCCGCCGCCGCTGTTCACTTCCGCCCGGAAACTTTTTACTCTATCCCGCTCAGCGACATACGCTTTCTGAACCCACCTGGCTGAATCCTGCTCCGCTATCCTGAATCGGCTTTTCGCCCCAGGAGTCCATCCCGTGATTTCCGAACGCCAACTCAACGCCAATCGCCGCAATGCGCAACAATCCACCGGCCCGCGCACCGAGGAAGGCCGCGCCGCCGTCTCTCAAAACGCGCTCCGCCACGGCCTCGCGTCCAAAACCGCCGTCTTGCCCACAGAAAATCCCGAGGAATTTCGCGAGCTCCGCGATTCTTTCTTCGACGAGCACCAGCCCTCCGGCCCCACCGAAACCTTGCTGGTCGAGCAGATGGCGATGGCCGCCTGGCGCCTCCGCCGCCTTCGCGCCCTCGAAACCGGAGTCTTCGCCCTCCGCACGTCGCAGCTCCCCCGCGACGAAAATGACATCGACCCGCCTGCTCGCGCCTACGCCTACGACGCCTCCGGCTCTCGCGCCATCGATTCGCTCACCCGCTACGAAACCCGCATCGAGCGATCCTTCTACCGCGCCCTCCACGAACTCCAGAAGCTCCGCTCCGCATCCCCTGAAAACAATTCGGAAAATCAAACCCATTCCCGAAACCGGACACCAGTAGAACCCGCCGGCTCATCCTCTACAACACATGCGCCGGAGGCGCTAAACCCAATGCCAGTAACTGCCGGTCCGCTTCCTCCGCAAACCCGATCCGTCGATAGACCTTCTGCGCCGGCCAATTCCCAATCCCCACTTCCACCGTCATCGCCCGTATGCCCGCCGCTTCACAGAAGCTCCGAATTTGCAGCAGTGCTTGTTGACTCAGCCCCCGGTTGCGCCATGCTGGCCTGACAAACAGGTCGTCCAGGCACGCGATCGTTCCCGCGTACTCCATCGCGTACCGCAGCGTGATCACTACGTGCCCCACAGCCTGCTGCTCAGCCTCGATGATCCACACGTACCCCAGCCGTTCGTCCGCAAGCAGCTCTGTGAACGCGCGGCCCGCCCGCTCCGCGTCGAGCCTGAATCCGCCTTCTGCGTAAAACTCCGTCATCAATTCCAGTAGCAACGGAATGTCGCCCGGCGTTGCCCGTCTCATTTGGTCGTACCTCCCCGAGGTGCGGTCCAGGATCAATTGTACGTTTCCGTACGCCAAGCATTTCGGCCAATCCCGCATAGACGCGGGCGTAGTATAGAAAGGGCCGGTCATGTCCGGCCATGATCATGTCAGGATTTCCGCGTAGAAATATCCTTCGAGCCGGGGTTGTTGCGCTCGGTAATTTTGTTCTGGGCGAGCCGCTCACCAAAGACGCGCAAGCCGAAACGCGCCACGGCATTTTCGATGCTCACCTGCACATTCCCAGCGATAACGGCGAAGTCTTCCAGTGGAACCTCATCACCCGTACTATGCCGGAGTTCGTTGCCTATCTGGATAAATGCGGCGTGCGGCGCGGCGTCATCTCCTCTGCGCGCAGTAACACCGCCCGGACAACCGAGGATTACCGCCAGGGCAACCGTGAGGTCGCCAAATACGCCGAGCGCTATAAAGGTCGGTTTCGCGGCAGCTGCGTCATCACTCCTGCCCGCATCGACGAAGCGCTGCGCGAGATCGAGGAGTGCCACCGGCAGCTCGGCTTTGTCTGGCTCGGCGAATTCTGCAACTACATGACCGGTTACCGCTATGACACGCCCGAGTGGGACCAGGTGATGCAGCTGGCCATCAAGCTGAACCTGGTGATCCAGATCCACACGGAAGGTTCCGAAATGCGCTATCTGGCCGACAAGTATCCGGAAGCCACCATCGTCTTCCCGCACTTCGGCAGCTCTGAACGTGTTGTCTTCGAGCGCATCGCCATCGTCGCCGGCCACAAGCGCGCCTGCATCGATATCTCGGGCTCCGGTATCGAGCGCGTCGGGATTCTCGAGCGTGCCGTCAAGGAAATCGGCTCCGATCGCGTGCTCTACGGCTCGGACTTCACCATCAACGAGCCTTCCGGTGTCATCGCGCGCGTGCGCAACGCCTTCCTCACGCCGCAGGATCGCGAGAATATCCTGTTCCGCAACGTCGAGCGTCTGCTCTCGCAGGCGGGCACGCGCACCTGAGGCCGCGAAGCGCGCCTAGTTCGTCACTTGCTGCGACCGGCTCTCTTTATGGATGGGTTGATAAATCTTCGACCACGCCTGGTGCGCCGGATGATCGGCATAGGCATCGGCCGCCGCCTTGCTCTCGAACTCGATCGCGAAAACGGCGTTGTATTCGCGCGGCTGCACGCGCACCGTCTTGGTCCAGATGTTCTTGATGCCCGGAATCTCCGCCGCCATCGTCTTCACGCCGTCGATTACAGCCTGTTGCTGCGCCGGCGTCGAATCGTCGGTCCACTGCACGGTCACCAGATGAATCACCGAGCTCGGCTGATGAAACGTGTTCTTTCCGGTCAAGACGCCCGCGCCGAACAGGCCCAGGGCAACGGCCACGCACAGGGTGGCCTTCACGATTTTGCTGCGATTCATGAACGATCTCCTGAATGGACTGGTAGAACTGCCTATTCTACCCGATGCGCGGTGCGCAGCCCGCTCCATTCCTCGCTCAGCACGATCGAGTTCGCGGGATTACGCGGATCGTACTTGATGGAAACCGGTCCGATGGTGCTCCAGCGGTCCGCGGGAAGCTGCGGCTCCAGTCCGGAAAGGTCCTGGCTGGCCATGTACTCCACGCCGCCAATGTCGTACGAGTACATCACCATATGATCGCGATACTCCAGCAGATTCGCGTCGCCCATTTTGCCGCGCGTGTGCAGGTCGTTGCGCCGCCGCCGTTCCAGTTCGGCCTCGGTCGGGCGGCCCTTGATGTACCGGTAGATGCCCCAGGCGCCCAGACCCGCAGCCGCCGCGCCACCGCCCACCGTCAACATCGTCCCGCCGGACGAAAGCAGATTCGCCAGCGCCATTTTCATACGTTTCCGGGGTAGTGCTCAGCCGGCGACAGGAGTCTCCTGAAAAACCTTGTTGTAGTCCTTCAGGAATTGCTCGAGGCCTTTATCGGTGAGCGGATGATTGAACAGCATGTCGAGCACTTTGAACGGCATCGTGCCGATATCGGCGCCCGCCGTCGCGGAATCGATCACGTGGGTCGGCGAGCGCAGCGATGCCGCCAGCACCTGCGTCTTGTAGCCGTAATTCTTGTAGATCGTCGTGATGCTCCGGATGAGGTCCATGCCCGTCCAGCCGATGTCGTCCAAACGCCCGACAAACGGGCTGATAATGTACGCGCCGGCCTTGGCGGCCAGCAGCGCCTGCCCCGGGGTGAAGCACAGCGTCACGTTCACGCGCAGCCCTTCACTGCTCAGAGCCTTGGTCGCGCGGATGCCGTCGCGCGTCAGCGGGCATTTCACGACGACGTTCTTGTGGAGCCGCGCCAGCTCGCGCCCTTCGCGGATCATTTCCTTCGCCTCGGTTGCCACCACCTCGGCACTGATGTCGCCGTCCACAATGTCGCAGATCATACGAATCTGCTCCGAAATCGGGCGGCCTTCCTTGGCGATCAACGACGGGTTGGTTGTCACCCCGTCCACCACACCCCACGCTGCGCCCTTTTTCAACTCGTCCAGATTCGCTGTATCCAGGAAAATCTTCATGCCAACGACTCCTCTGCTTACCTCGATTATATCATCCGGTGTTTTCAAACCCGCGCCAATAAGCCGTTCCCTTTTGTTAGCGCATCCGTGTTCCGCCGCGTACACGATCCCGATTGCGTTGCACGCGCGCGCTTAGTTCCCTTCATGCACCATGGGCACGAACAGCACCGGAGTCACAGAGCGCCGCCGGATAACTCCCCTGATGCTCTTCTCCACCAGCACCAGTTCCTGCGTGGAGGAAGTTGCACCCACGGGCGCCACCAGCCGGCCGCCCGGTGCAAGCTGTTCGAGCAGCGTTTGCGGAATCTCGACGGGCGCCGCCGTCAACACGATTCCCTCGAACGGCGCTCGCTCCGGCCAGCCCTTGTACCCGTCCCCCTGCCGGACGCTGATATTGCGATATCCCATCGATGCCAGCCGCTCGGCGGCGGATTTCGCGAGTTCGGGCACGATCTCGACCGTGTAAACGTGCCGGACCAGACGCGACAGGATCGCGGTTTGGTAGCCCGACCCTGTGCCGATCTCCAGCACCCGGTCCGACCCGTGCGGATCCAGCAACTCGGTCATGAGCGCCACGATGTACGGCTGTGAGATCGTCTGTCCGTGTTCGATGGGCAGCGCCCGGTCGCTATATGCCCACGGCTGGAAAGACTCGGGCACGAACAGGTGGCGTGGAGTGGATCGCATCGCACGCAAAACGCGGGGGTTCCGGATGCCCCGCTGCTCGATCTGTTCCTTAACCATGAATTCGCGCTCTTCCGCGAGCGGTTGCTCACACCCCGCCAGGGGCAGAGCAAGAGCCAGGCACGCCCACGATCTCCCCACGCCTCCACTCATAGCGCGGGCTGAAGGCCATGTCTATCCCCGGCAATCCCGCGGCCAAAATACCGGCCTACACATCCCCCGGAAGCGCGTTGTACGGACTATGGGCGTGACGGATGAAAGCCTCGGCCTGCTCGAAGCCGCTTTCCACACCGCGGAATTTCGTCACCTGCGATTGCAGCGCGTAATAGCGGTCGGGCGTCTGCGAGGCATGCGCATAACACGCGGCACGCTTGCGCGGCTCGACCGCGGCGATGTCGACGTAGTGCGTGGGCGAGAACATCAGCGTGTCCTCGCCGTTCGACACTTCGTAGTAGTAGAACGCGCACTTTTTGCCCATGCGCAGCCAGCTATCGTAGGCCAGGGCGGAAATGGCGCGGTGGTCGCGGTGCCCGTCGATCGGCCATTGCGTGATGATCACGTCGGGCTTCTCCGCTTCCAGAATCTTGCGGAACGCGTCGTAGTGCGGTCCGTCGACAATGGCCTTGCCGTTGAATTGCCCTGCGTCCGCCGGGCGCGCCTTGAGAATCTCGCAGGCGCGAGCCGCTTCTCTCATGCGCATGGGAGCGATGTCTTCCGCGGGCGGATGATCCATAAAGCCCGCGTCGCCACGGTTCAGATAGAGCAGCACGACTTCGTGTCCCAACTCCGTGTAGCGGGCCACCGTTCCGCCGCACCCGTATTCCGGGTCGCCGGGATGCCCTCCGCCCACGATGACCTTCAGCTTGCCTTTCGGCGCCGGTGCCGCGGCTCCGGGCCGGCCGGCCGCCGCCAGCGCAGCGCCGGCAAACAATCCACGTCGAGAAATCATGCCCGCCTCCTCAAAGGAATCCTGCTGGACACCGCACCAGCGCCGGTCTCACGGTTACGGGAGCGCGAATGCGATGACGTGCGAGCCCGCCGCGACCGCCACGAACTGCTTGCCCCCCGCCATATAGGTCATAGGCGAGGCCTTCCACAATTCGCTGGTCTGATGATGCCAGAGCGGTTTCCCCGTTTTGGCATCGACCGCGGCGAACGCGCCGCTGTCCTCGCAGTAGAACACCACCCCGCCCGCCGTCGACAGTATGCCGCCCCACGAGAATGCCTCTCCTGTTTGCGGAATCTCCCAGGCCAGTTTGCCGGTCTGGAGATCGATGGCGCGGAGGAATTTCTGCCCCGGATCGTTGCCGAGGTTGCGCGTGTCGCCGCCGTAGTAGGATTCCCCCGCGGTCCACACGGCTTCGGCCTTGGTATAGACGTTGCACTTCTCGAGCGCCATCAGGTAGAAAAGCCCGGTGGCGGGGTTGTACGCGTTCGAGAACCAGTTCGTCGCGCCGTCAACGGCCGGGCAGGCCTTCACACCCTGCGGCGTAGGAATGGCCTCGGGATTGGGAATGGGCCGGCCGTGGGCATCGATGCCCTTCGCCCAATTCATCTTCTCCACGAACTGGGTGGCGCGCAGAAACTCGCCCGTAGTGCGGTCGAGAACGTACAGGAAGCCGTTCCGGTTGGCGTGCAGGATCAGCTTGCGTGGCTTACCCTGGAACTCCGCGTCGACAACCATGGCGGTCTGCGTGGAATCCCAATCGTGCAGATCGTGCGGGGTGTATTGGAAATACCAGCGCAGCTTTCCGGTTTCGGGCTCGAGCGCCAGCACGGAATCCGAGTAAAGATTGTCGCCCACACGCTCGTCGCCGTTGTAATCCGGGCAGGGATTGCCGGCAGTCCAGAACAGCAGCTTCGTCTCGGTGTCGTACGTCCCCGTCAGCCAGGCAGCGGCGCAGGGATGCTCGATCGCCTTCCCTTTCCAGGTCTCCGAGAGCGGCTCGCCGGGCGCCGGAGCCATCCAGAACCGCCACACGCGTTCGCCGGTGGAGGCTTTGTATGCCGCCACAAATCCGCGGATGCCTTCATCGCCGCCGGAGGTGCCCGAGATCACGAGATCGTTAACGATCAGCGGAGCAGAAGTCGCGCCGTAGTTCTGGTGCGAATCGGCCATCTCGACATCCCAAAGCAGGCTGCCTGTGAGGCGATGAAGCGCCAGCAGGTGCGCATTGTCCGTGACCATGAACACGCGATCGCCCAGAATGGCAACGCCGCGATTGATGCCGCCCGCCGCATCGCCCGAAAGGCCTTTCGAACGAGGCCGCGAGTATTGCCAGATTTCCCGGCCGGTCCGCGCGTCGAGCGCGTGCGCTTCGTTCACTGCGGTGACGTACATGACGCCGTCAACCACGATCGGCGTCACCTCCAGTTTGCGCGAGCCGCCTATGGCAAAGCTCCATTGCGCCGAAAGGGCCGAGACATTCGACGGGTTGATCTGCCGGAGCGCGCTGTGGCGATTGCCGGTGAGCACGCCGTGATACGTGGGCCAGTCGCCGGGCTTGGGGTCGGCGATCTCCGAGAAGGAAACGGCGCCGGGAAGAGGCGGCGCAGGAGTCCCACCGGCTTCGATGGACCCGCCCGACAAGCGGCTCAGATACGCGAGCAGGTTGGGATACTCGGGAGCGTCCGCCGCTACCGCGGGCATCAGAGGTTCCTTGGCGTGATCGATGGACGCCACCTCGTCACGTGACAGCAGGCGGATGCGGCCATCGAGCGAGATGAGCTGCACATCGAACGTGCTCTGATTCTTGAGCAGGCCGCGGATGGATTCGCCATTGCGCAAGTGCGCCGTGACCACTTCGAAACCGGGATTGATGCGGCGTCCCGGTTCTTTGAGCGCGTTTTCGATTTCCGACAGGCTGCGGCGCCGGCCAAGGTCCGAAAGATCGGGGCCGAGCCATCCGCCGCGGCCGCGCACTGTGTGACAGGAGACGCAGTTGCCCTGTCCGAAGAAGAAGCGCTCACCCGCCGCGGCGTCGCCGGGCGCGGGACTCTCGGCAGCCGGAGAGCGCAAAACGTGGACGTAGGCGACCAGATCCTCGAGCTGCGCGGGCTGCAAATGGAACGGCGGCATGCCCGCGGCTGGAAATCCGTTGCGGATGGCGTTGCGGATATCGTCCACAGAGTGGATGCGGGAGTCTTCGCGGCCTACAAGCGCAGGCCCGCGCTCGCCGCCCGTTCCATCCGCGCCGTGACAGCCGGCGCACATGTTGGTGAAGCGCCGCTTACCCGAAGCCGCGCTCTGGCCATGAAGACACGCCGCCAGCGCGAAGCAGGCGGCGAGCAGGCGAAGCGGGAAGCGCACAGGCTCAGTTGCCGAAAACGAGGGTGCCGAAATGTTCCGGTACATGGTTTGGATCACGATTCACGACGCAGGTGGGCTGCCAGCACATGAAGTGCCGCTGGGTATCGGGACCGACGCCGTCGATCCGGTACAGGTTGGCGCGCCACTTCGTTCCCGCCTTCACGGTCTGCGTGCTCACCGATTTCAGCGGCACGCGCGTGGCGGCGTACCAGATGTGCGCCTTCTCGTCGATGCGCCCGAGCTTCTGGTAGCCCGAGTTCCATTTGGCGTCGTAGCTGTTCTTGTTCAGGTCGATCGCAAGGTCCACCCAGTCGCCGGTGGGCGCGATCTCAAACTCGCGATAGTGCTTGATGTCCTTCCAGTCGTCGCCCAGGAAGAACTCCACCACGTCGCGATCCCACAGGTTGATGTGGTCTTTGCTGTTGTCGGCCGGGAGCCAGAGGTTCAGCACCGAGTACGGGCAGGTGAAGAGCAGATAGAGATCGGTGTCGGTCCAGAAGCCGCGGACTTCGGTCTTGAGCTTGGGATAGTCGATCTCGTGCGTGCAGTCTTTCGTGATCCACGTGCTCGCGGCGTGCGCCCACGTCGCCGAGTGCGGATCGGCGTTCAGCTCCGGCGCCTGCGCCACGTGGGGAACCGAGAAGGTGGCGGTCGGCGAGGCAACCTGGCACACGGCATCCGCGGCAAGCCCAAGCGCGGGCATCAACAGACACAGCGGCAGCATCCGGCTAAGTCTCATGATCGATGTCTACTGGCGGGCCGCGCGATTCCGCAGCTCGGGCTCAAGTTCGTAGGCCTTTTCAAGCTCGGCGCGCGCCTCCGCCTCCTTTCCTTCCTGATGAAGAGCCAGAGCCAAATTATAATGCGCTTCGGCGTATTGCGGCTTGAGACGCGCGGCTTCTCGGAACTCGGTCTGCGCGGTGCGAGCATCCCCGGTCTCGAGCAGAACCAATCCCAGGTTGTTGTGCACTTCGGCGAAGCCCGGCTCACGTCGCAGAATCTCGCGATAGACGTTGGCCGCTCCGGCAGCGTCGTTGCGCTGGCTCAAGACGAGTCCAAGGTGGATGCGTGCGTCCATGTATTGGGGGTCGAGGCTGATGGCGTCGTTCAGTTCAACAGCCGCGTCGTCGGTATGTCCCAATTCGGCGAGCGCGAGCCCGAGGTTGTAGTGCGCTTCGGCCAGATCCGGATCGGACATCGTGGCCTCGCGAAACTCGTCGAGCGCGCGCGCGCGGTCGTTCTGCTGCCAGTAGAGAAGTCCCAGGCTGGAATGCGCCTGCGCATAATCGGGCTTGAGCTCGAGCGCCTTCTGATACGCGGCCAGCGCGCGGGCTGCGTCGCCTTTGCGGCTCCAGACGACGCCCAGGTAATAATGCCCCGTCGGTATCTCCGGGCTTTTGTCGACGGACTGCTGGAACAGATCCTGCGCCTGGTCGACCTTCTGCGCTTTGAGCGCGTCCACGCCTTGCAGGATGAGGTTCTTCGATTCGGCGAGGCGCGTGCGGAAATCGTGCAGGCCTTTGACTTCCTTCAGCTCGGCTTGCGCCGCCTTGGTTTGACCCTGCGCGCGCAGCGTGACGCCGAGGTTGTAATGCGCCTGCTCGAAATCGGGCTTGAGCTCGACGGCTCGCTGAAAGGCGGCCAGTGCGCCGGCCATGTCGCCATCCGCTTTAAGCTCCATGCCCAGCTCATACTGAGCCTTCGCGTCCTTCGTGTCGAGCTCGACTGCTTTGCGGAATTCCACCAGCGCCGCTTTGTGATTGCCCTGTCGCCGCAGCGTCACGCCCAGACGCAGACAGGCCGGAGCCATGCCCGGATTGAGCTGGAGTGCTTTGCGAAACTGCGCGGCGGCAGCATCGAGTTCGCCGAGCTGCCCTTCCGCAAGACCCAGCTCGAAGTAGGCGTCGGCCGAAGGCCTGGCCTGGATCGCTTTCCGCAGTTCGGCCGCGGCGGCAGCCGGATTGTTCTGTTCGAGATCGATGCGGGCGATCAAACGGTGCGCGCCGGCATTCGACGCATCCAGCTGCGAAGCGGCCTGGAGCTCGTGGAGGGCTTCATTCAGGTTGTGCAGCTCGAATTGCGTGGCGCCGAGTCCGTAGTGTGCCTCCGGCCATTTGGGGCGGAGCCGCGCCGCGGTTGCGAACTCGTCGAGTGCGCCGTGGGCGTCGCCCTTGCGCTTCAAGGTCAGCGCCAGGTTGTAGTGGGTATCGGCGTCATCGGGTTCCATGGCGAGTGCTTTCCGATAGGCGCCAATGGCAGCGTCCCACGACTTCTTCTGCGCGAAGTCGAGGGCCTGCTGGCGATACGATTCGGCGGTCTCGCCGGCCAGAGAACCGGCGAAAAGGAGTCCGAGAATCAAGGGCAGCCGCACCACCTACAGGCTAGCACCGCTATACTGATCGCCATGCCGCAGACCCTGGACCGCAGACAGTTCGTGAAGGCGGTGGGCGCAGCGCCTTTTGCGGCGCAGATCCGCGCGTCAACGATGAAAGCCGGGACGGCGAAGATCGATATCACGCCCGACCATCCGCGGATCTGCGCGAGCGGCGACAAACCGGACCCGCCGGTGGCGTATGCGCGGCTGCACTCGCGCGTGCTGACGCTGTTCGATGGCGCGCGACGCATGGTGTTCGTCAACTACGATCTGAACTGCCTGGATGTGGCGACGCCGATTCTGCGCGAGCGCGTGGAGCGCGAGCTGAACATTGCGCCCGAGTACCTGGTGCTTCTGGCGACGCACAACCATCAGGGACCGATTCAGATCGCCGCCGAGAACTTCGACTACGGCCGCGAGCTGGCGGAGAAGATCTTCGGCGCCATTCGTCAAGCCGTCGCCAGTGAAGACGGGCCGGCGGATCTGCTGTTCGGCTCCGGCTATGCGTATCTGACGCGCTCGCAGCTCAGCTACCCGCCGGATTACGAACTGCAAATGCTGAAGGTGATGCGGCGCGGCAAGGTGGCGGCGCTGTTGTTCAACTACCCCACGCATCCGCAGCTTGGGCCGCGAAAAGCGTATGGCGCCTCGCATCCGGGTTTCGCCATGGAAGAGCTGGAAGAGCAGCTGCCCGGATCGGTGGCGATTTACGCCGACGCTTGCGGCGGCAACCAGTACACCTTTGCGCCCGAGGGAACCACCGATTTCCTTGCCGCCTGCAAAGCGCGCGGGCACGAACTGGCAGCGGCTGCGCTTGAGGTGGCGAACGGGAAGCTCCGAGACATAACCGGGCCGATCGCGAGCCGCTTGAAACTGGTGGATCTTCCGCTGGCCGATCCGGTTCCGTATTCGCGGGCGCTGGAGCTGGCACGCGACGTGCCCATCGACGCCGGCCTGCGGGCCTTTCCGGATCCCGTGCGCGACACCAATTGGATCCGGCAGCTCGTGCGCCACTACACAGAGGGCATTCCGTTCCCCAAGCGCATCTCGGAGTACATCTGCACGGATGAGGAGTTCCTGGTGCAGGATCTGCCCGCGCCGCGCAAGTATCCGTGCCGCTTCGTGGAGGTGTTGGGAGCGAAGATCGGCGGCTTGACGCTCGTGGCGATTCAAGGCGAGCCGCTGGCGCAGCTCGGTATGCGCATGAAGGAGGCGCTGCGGCAGCGCGGACCGGCGATGGTGTTCGGCTATTTCGCCGAGCATAACCTGTACATTCCTACGCGCGACAACGTGCGCCTCGATCTCTACCAGTCACAGGCGCTGCGCGTGCAGTACACGTGTCCGGTAGGATGGTCGCTGGACGTCGAGGACGAATTCCTGAAGGGCGCGCTGGCGGCTGCCGGCGCAGAACTGAACAGCGATCCACGCCAGCAGAAGAGCTATCCGCTCAGGCGGGAAAGCTGAGGCCCGCTTTGCCGCCATGCTACATTTGTAGGTTCCAAGCTTCCCAATACCTCAAGGTTCTGTCATGCGAAACGTTGTGATCGTTGGCTCGGGCTGCGCCGGTAATACGGCTGCGGTGTACACGGCGCGGGCCAATCTGCAGCCGCTGGTCATCAAAGGTCACGAGCCGGGCGGTCAATTGGCGCTGACCACGCTGGTGGAGAATTTCCCCGGATTTCCCGAGGGCATCAACGGGCCGGACCTGGTGGAGAACATCCGGCTGCAGGCGGAGCACTTCGGCGCCGAATACCTGCACGGCACGGTGACGGAAGCGCAGCTCGGCACGCGGCCTTTCCGGCTGAGCGTGGACGGCGAGTGGATCGAGACGCGAACGCTGATCATCGCCTCGGGTGCGTCGGCGCGCTGGCTGGGACTGCCGAACGAGCACAAGCTGATCGGCCACGGCGTCAGCTCCTGCGCCACCTGCGACGGGTTCTTCTATCGCGGCAAGAAGATCATGGTCGTCGGCGGCGGCGATTCGGCGATGGAAGAGGCCAACTTCCTGACGCGCTTCGGCAGCGAAGTGACCCTGGTGCACCGCCGCGAGCAGTTCCGCTCTTCCAAGATCATGCTGGCGAGAGCGCAGAACAACCCCAAGATCAAGTTCCTGCTGAATACCGTGGTGGAGGAGATCCACGACGTCGAGAAGCAGCTGGTGACGCATGTGAAGCTGCGTGACATCCTCACCGGCAAGACGTGGGAGCAGGAAGTGGAAGGGTTCTTCGTGGCCATCGGGCACATTCCGAACACCGCTGTGTTCCGCGGGCAGATCGAGACCGATACCGACGGCTACATTCTGTCGAAGGGCGGCGCGCGCACCAACATCCCCGGCGTATTCCACGCGGGCGACGTGCAGGATCGCGTATATCGCCAGGCGATCACGGCGGCCGGCATGGGCTGCATGGCGGCCATCGAGGCCGAAAGATTTCTGGAAGCGGAGGGAGCTTAATGATCGAACGATTGACGCCGCCGGGTGTTCCAACGCCCCGCGGCCCCTATTCTCCGGCGGTACGCGCCGGGGATTTCATCTTCGTCGCCGGCCAAGGTCCGGTGGATGTGACCGTCGACAAGATGTCGTACGGCGATATTCAGCACGAGACGCGGCTGGTGCTGACGAACATCAAGCGGATTCTCGAGGGCTGCGGCGCATCCATGGCCGACGTCGTCAAGTGCTCCGTCTTCATTTCCGACGGCAAGGATTTCGGCGCTATGAACCAGGTGTACGCCGAGTTCTTCGGCGATGCCAAGCCGGCGCGCACCACGGTCGAAACGAAGTTCGCCGATCCGAAGATGAAGGTCGAGATCGACTGCATCGCGTATAAGCCGAAGTAGGCCCGGAGGTCGTATGAGCAGCACCCCGCAAACGCAAGGACCGAACCCGGCGTTGATCTTCGACACCATGAACGCCTACCAGCGCACCGCCGCGCTGAAAGGAGCGATCCAGTTGGAGGTGTTCACGGCCATCGGGGAAGGGAACGCGACCGCGCCCGCAATCGCCGCGCGCTGCCAGACGTCCGAGCGCGGAATGCGGATCCTGTGCGATTACCTGGTGGTCATCGGATTTCTGACGAAGGCGGGATCGAACTATGCGCTGACGCCCGATTCCGCGATGTTTCTGGACCGGCGATCGCCGGCCTATATGGGCACAGCGGAGCGGTTTCTCGCCTCGCCGACGCTGATGGACGCCTACAAGGATCTGGCGGCCATCGTGCGCAAGGGCGGCGAAGTGATCAGTGCCCATGGCACGATGGACCCGGACCATCCGATCTGGGTGGAATTCGCCCGCTCCATGGCGCCCATGATGGCCATGCCAGCTGAGGCCATCGCCAGGCTCGCGGGAGCCGAGAAAGGCGCGCCCTGGCGGGTGCTGGATATCGCGGCAGGACACGGGCTGTTCGGCATCGCGCTCGCACGTCATAATCCCAATGCCACCGTAGTCGCGGTGGACTGGACCCGCGTATTGGACGTGGCCCGCGAGCACGCCATCAGCGCCGGCGTTGCGGACCGCTACCAACTGCTGCCGGGCAGCGCGTTTGACGTGGAATTCGGCGAGGGATACGACATCGTGCTACTCACGAATTTCCTGCATCACTTCGACAAGCCGACCAATGAAACGCTGCTGCGGAAAGTAGCGGCAGCGCTCAAACCCGGCGGCCGCGCCATTACACTGGAGTTCGTTCCCAACGAAGACCGGGTGTCACCGCCTACGGCCGCGGCATTCAGCATGATCATGCTGGGCACGACCGAAGGCGGCGACGCCTATACGTTCTCGGAATATGACCGCATGTTCCGGAACAGCGGATTCAGCGCCAACGAAATGCACCCCATCCCGCCGTCACCGGGTCAGGTGATCATCTCGACGAAGTAGGTTATCGTTCCCGCTCGCCGGTGACGGTAACCTGGCTGAGCTCGCGGCCGAGCCGGCCCTCGGAGAAGTCGTAAAGCTTGAACACGTAGCGGGTGTCCGGACGGATCCACGGAGCCGGGCAGTCGCGGTTACGGCAAACGGCTGAGCTCGAGAACTCGTGGACTTTCTCGTCTTTACCCTCCGATTTGACCAGCACCTTGGCGCGCGCGACGCCCTGGGTTTCCCATGTGATGTGGGTCCTGCATTCCCTTTCTCCCGGCCTGATGCGGCACGGGTTGGGCTCGGCGTTGATGGCGCCCGATTGGGCCAGCGCATTCCCGGCAAGGCCGAGGGCCAGCGCGGAAACCAGGAACAATGCTCTCTTCATGTGTCGCTCCTCTCCCTTTGTTGACGCTTCAACAGCACTTCGCGCGCGCGTATTTGGCGCGAAAGCGCCGGTCGGCGAACGTCCGCCACTCCTCCGGTGAGTGTACCAATCCGCGCGAGGCAAGGTGGCGGCGGTAGGCGCTCTCGTCGCCCAGCTCGCGGAGCAGCTCCAGAAGCGTAATGAAGAGCGCGCGGACGAAGGTCATAGTTCCTCCGCCTGGAGCCGCGACGGGACGAACGGCGCTTCGACCACGCCGGATGCGCGCGTGCCGCGGAGGATGCCGGCCCAGATCCGCACCGAGTCAATGAGAATCACGGCTACCAGGATCAGGAAGACGGCGCAGACCACCGCGTCGAGGCGCGCGTTGAAGATCAGGGTTTCGGTCGCATTCACCTGGGCGGCAGCGATGGCGCCGGAACGCAGGGCTTGCTGGAGCTGATCCACCTGCGCCAGGAATCCGATGCGCGGCAGGGGCGAGAAGATCTTCTGCCAGGCGGCCGTAAAGGTGACGGTAATGAGCCAGGCGAGAGGCAGGCCGGTGATCCAGAGATACCGCGCCCTGTGCATCTTGAGCAGGATGGTGGTGGCGACGCAGAGCGCGATGGTGGCGAGCAACTGGTTGGCGATGCCGAACAGGGGCCAGAGCGAGTTGATGCCGCCGAGAGGGTCCCGCACGCCCTGGTAGAGGAAGTAACCCCATCCGAGCACGACGGCACTCGACGTGATGATGACCCCGGGCATCCAGCTGGTGCGGCCGAGCGCCGGATGCACGTGGCCGAGCAGATCCTGCAGCATGAAACGGCCGACGCGCGTGCCGGCATCGATGATGGTCAGGATAAACAGGGCCTCGAACATGATGGCGAAGTGATACCAGAAACCGATAACGGCCTGCCCTCCGCCGGATCGCGCGAAGATGTGCGCCATGCCGAGAGCCAGCGAAGGAGCGCCGCCGGTGCGATAGAACAGCGTCCGTTCGCCGACCCCTTGCGCCAGCGACTGCATTTCGGCGACGCTGACCGGAAATCCCCACGAGCTGATGGTGGCGACGGCAGCGGCCGGAGTCGCGCCTACGATACCCGCGGGTGAGTTGACGGCGAAATAGACGCCGGGATGCATGACACACGCGGCGATCATGGCCATCACAGCCACGAAGCTTTCCAGCAGCATGGAGCCATAGCCAACGGGCCAGGCATGCTGCTCTTTAGCGATCATCTTGGGCGTGGTGCCGGAAGAGATGAGCGCATGAAATCCGGAAATAGCGCCGCAGGCGATGGTGATGAAGCAGAAGGGGAAGATCTTGCCGGCGAAAATGGGTCCCGTGCCGTCGCTGAAGCGCGTGAATGCTGGCAGTTCCAGCTGGGGATGAACGAAGATGATGCCGACGGCCAGCAGGAAGATCACGCCGAGTTTGACGAAGGTGCTCAAGTAATCGCGAGGGGCGAGCAGGAGCCACACGGGAAGCGCGCTGGCGAGGAACCCATAGACGATGATGCAGAACGCCAGGGCGACGGTGGACAACGTGAAGACGGGAGCCCAGGCGGAGGACTGCGCCACCCACTGGCCGCCGAAGATGGCGATGACCACGAGCACGAAACCGATGGCGGAGCATTCCAGAACGCGTCCGGGGCGGCGATAGCGAAGGTACCAGCCCATGAAGACAGCGATGGGCATCGTAGCCGCAATGGTGAACGTGCCCCAGGGGCTGCCGGCCAGCGCATTGACGACGACGAGCGCCACGACCGCGAGCAGGATGATCATGATCAGCAGCACCGTGAGCAGTGCGACGAAGCCGCCGAGCTTGCCGATTTCCTCGCGGGCCATCTGGCCGAGCGATTTACCGTCGCGGCGCATGGAAGCGAAGAGGACGACGAAGTCCTGCACCGCGCCGCCGAGCACGGCGCCGATGATAATCCAGAGCGTGCCGGGAAGATAGCCGAATTGCGCGGCGAGCACCGGGCCGACCAAAGGACCTGGACCGGCGATGGCAGCGAAGTGATGGCCGAAGAGGATCCACTTGTTGGTCGGGACGAAGTCGTGTCCGTTCTCCAGTCGCTCGGCAGGGGTGGCGCGCTGATCATCGAGCGTCATCACGCGCGCGGCGATGAACCTCGCGTAGAAACGATAGCCAACGGCGTACGTGCACGAGGCCGCGAGCACAAGCCAGGCGCTGTTGATGCGCTCGCCACGGTTGAGGGCGATGGCGGCCAGCGCCAACGCGGCCAAAACCGCGATGACGACCCAAGCTATGTGAGTCAGTATCTTCTTCGGCGCGGCGGCCTGAGGCATCTTCAGAAGTTACTTAAGCTCTTCAGCACGGGGAGATCGGCGGTCCTGCTTCGCAGACCGTTGCGGTAGATGGGATTGCCGGCAAAATCGAGGACTTCGGCGTAGCGCGCGCTATTGCGGGAGTCGCCTTTCAAAATGACGGAGTAGCCGCGTTGCGGGTACCACAACTGGCGTACGCCGGCCGTGCCGCTCGCGGACCAGCGATCTTGGGCAGGTGGGCCGAGCAGGCGGCGGACAGCATCGTAACCGTCGTTGCCGGTCAGCTCGAGGTACTGCTGATCCGCGAGGTTGTAGGTCGTGCGCGGTTTCAGGGTTCCATCGCGGAACACGCTAAAGCCGATGCAGCAGGTGACGCCGATGGCTCCTGCCAGGATTGTCAATCCGACGAGCTTCCCGACGCGGGATTCGGCGATGGACTCCGTTCGGATTCCGATGACGGGAGCGAGCCGATTCGGTCGCGTACGGTGCGGGCGGTGATGCTCGCCGACGGCGATGGGCATCTGGATCACCCGGCGCTGGCGTGGCCAGACGGCGCCCGCCTTATATTCGAGCTCCTGCACCAGACCGACGATAATGACGGGATCTTCGATGAGCGAGACTTCGCCCACGAAGCGCCGCGGAATCCAGATCTCCTGGGCGGAGCGGGAGTTGACCACGAGGATTTCACTCCAGGTGCCGCGGCGGAAAAACCACTCGTTGTGCTCGATGTTGAGGATGGGCGGATAGAAGGAGAAGCCCCGGTTTCCGAGATGGTTCAAGGCCGAAATCGGTGGCAGTGACATGCGCCGCTCTTATGATAGCTCAGTCGATATTCAAGGTTTCGAGAATGGCGTGCACGGCGCCGGGCGTCACGCGAACGGGTTCGCGCATGGCGTCGGGATGGGGGCGCTCGTCGAAGGCGCTGAACAGGGCCATCTTGGCAATGGCGTAGCGCTCGCTGCTGCTGAGGCTTCGGTTGTTCCGGGTTTCCCAGGCTTCGATGGATTCGGTGGTTACGTGAACGGAAACGAGCGCGGAGGTTTTGCGATCGGAGGAGACATCGAAGACGTACTCCGTGCCGGGTTCGGGAGACAACGGGCGCTGGCCTTCGTAGAAATACTGGTAGACGTAGCCGGTTTGAGCGGAGTAGGTTTTCTGCCGGCGCACCGCGGGCGCGCCGGTGAGGGGAGCGGGTTTTTTGCCGAAGAAGCGGGCGAGCAAGACCAGTGTTTACCCCAGTTTGTAAGCGACTATCGTAGAACATTCGCACTATTGACAACCAGCGGGGCCGGGAGCAGAATCGCAATCAAGGAACTAGCTCGGTAAAGGGTTCCGAAGCCAAATGCGCCGCGCAATACGGCGGCAGGAGGTGACTACAGATAGAACCGGGCAAGGATAAGGGCGGTCACACCTGATTCCCGAGGGCAGCAGTAAGAAGAGTGACGAACGATCGGATGCTACGCGTTGATCGTCTCCGCGTAGAGCGCGTGTGCGCAGCCTGATGATCGGCAACGATGCTCTTCGAGTTCCAAAGGATCAGCCATGGGGCCGCCCTTTTTCCATGTTTCAACTTGGTTGCGAGGCGTTATTTGTCACGCGGGCGGCACCGTGTGATACTGGTTTGAGTTTTTCCACTCCTACATGCCCGAAACACCAAGGGAAATTGTCACTGCGCACAGTCCGGACTCGGATGATGCCTTCATGTTCTATGGGCTGGCCACCAAGAAGGTGCGCTCGTCGCTCGTAACGCTGCGGCACATCCTGGAAGACATCGAATCCCTCAACCGCAAGGCGCTGGAGGGCCAATACGACCTGACGGCGATTTCCTATCACGCCTATCCGCACGTGGCGGACAAGTACGTCCTGATGGCGAGCGGCTCAAGCATCGGCGACGGGTATGGACCGATGCTGGTTTCGACCCGGCCGATGGAACCGGAGGAAGTGAAAGGCAAGCGCGTGGCCATCCCCGGCAAACTCACGAGCGCGTACCTGGCGCTCAAAATCTACGAGCCGGATTTTGAAGCCGTGGTGACGCCGTTCGACAAGATACTGGCGGCGGTGAGCGACCGCTCGGTGGATTTAGGGCTGATCATCCACGAAGCGCAACTCACCTATAACAAGACCGGGCTGCATCGCGTGCTGGACTTGGGCCGTTGGTGGAAGACCAAGTTCGATCTCCCTTTGCCGCTGGGCGCGAATGCGCTGCTGCGCTCGCTGCCGGGTGAAATCCAAAGCGAATGCTGCCGGCTGATGCGCGAGAGCATTCAATACTCGCTCGACCATCGCGAAGAGGCGCTCGCCTACGCTCTGCAGTTCGCGCGGGATATGGACACGCGGCTGGCAGACAAGTTCGTGGGGATGTATGTGAATCACTACACGGTGGATTGCGGCGACATCGTGCCCAAAGCAGCGCAAAAGCTGCTGGACCTGGGTTACGAAGCGGGGTTGATTCCGCGGCGCGTGGAAGTGGAGTTCGCGCGCTAGTCCTGTCACACGATGGACAGGCACGAAGACCTATCCTAGAGTAAAAACATGCACCACAATCGAGCGTTCCTTCTTGCGGGCACGTGTGCGCTGGCGATTTTAGGCGCGGCGGGGCAGGACGCGATGCGTCCCAAGGATGTCCGCAACCTGGTCAAGCAGGGGTCGAGCGCGCTGCCTCAGTTGCAAGAACTGGTGCGCAATCCGGACGTCGACATTCGCGTGGAAGCGGTGAAGGCGATCACGGAGATCGGCACGCAGGGAAGCCTGGCGCCGCTGATTACGGCTACGAGCGACAAGGATGCGGAAGTGCAGATTCGGGCCACCGATGGCCTCGTGAACTTTTACCTGCCGGAATACGTGAAGCGCGGGCTGGGTGCGTCGATTAAGCGGCTGGGTTCGGGGATAAAAGGGAAATTCACAGATACCAACGACCAGGTGATCGATCCGTTCGTAGTGCCTCGGCCGGATGTGATCCAGGCGCTCGGAACGATGGTGCGCGGTTCAGGGAGCGTGGACGCGCGGGCGAACGCGGCGCGGGCGCTGGGCATTCTGCGGGCGAAGGCGGCGGTGCCGGATCTGCTGGCGGCGCTGAAGTCAAAAGACACGAGCGTGATCTACGAAGCTCTGAACGCACTGCAGAAGATTCGCGATGACTCGGCGGCGTCGGGCGTTGCGTTCCTGCTGCATGATCTCGACGAGAAGGTGCAGATCGCGGCCATTGAGACGGTGGGGCTGCTGCAAAACAAGTCGTCGGTGCCGCAGTTGCTGGATGTGCTGGAGCATTCGCGGAGCATCAAGGTGAAACGGGCGGCGCTGACGGCGCTGGCGATGCTTCCCGATCCGCAGAGCCGGAGTGTATTTGGACAGTACCTGCACGACAAAGACGACGGATTGCGTGCGGCGGCGGCCGAAGGGTTCGGCAGGCTGCGAACACCGAGCGATCTGCCGATGATCGATGCCGCCTTCAAAGAAGAGAGCAAGATGGCGCCGCGGCTGGCGCTGGCCTTCGCGGAAGTGCTGCTGGGCAAGACGGACATTTCCGAGTTCAGCCCGTACCAGTTATTGATCAACACCGTGAACTCAGTGGGTTACCGGGGAGTGGCGTACGCGTACCTGGTGGAGATCAGCCGCAATCCGGCGCTGCGCCCGCCGCTCTATCACGCTGCCGAAACCGGCACCAAGGACGAGAAGATCTATCTCGCGCGCGTGCTCGCCGCGAGCGGAGGAACAGACGCGGTGCCTTGTCTGGAAAAGTTGAGCCACGATGGAGATGACCAGGTGGCGCAGGAAGGGTTGCGGGCCTTGCGTACCTTGAAGGCCCGCCTCTAAGACCGGACTTACTTGGCTTTCTTCTGCTTCTGCTGGCCGACGCGGATCTTGAAGTGCAACTGCTTCGCTTCCTGAAACGCTTTGTGATCGTGGCGCGCCACGGCGTCGCTCAGGTACTGGTCGATGCTGGCTTCACGCGGCAGCACCGCCATCACGGTGAAACTCTCGTTGCAGGTCGGGCAGAAGGGCCGGAACCGTTTCACATTAGGAATTGCCATAACCTCTACATTGTACAGGTTCTAGGTGCCAGGTGTCAGGCGTTCGCGTACACCGTGTGCGACAATCAGCGGCGTGCGGCTCGTCAAGCGGCTTGCGGCAGGAGGATGATCAGCTCCAGTTGCGGATTGGGGAAGTCGCCGGGAACGTAGGCGGCGAGGTTGCGGGCGCGCGTGATGGCTTCCCAGGCGAGGCCGCTCTGGCTCATGCTGAAGTACTGATAGTTCAGCTTCATGGGGATGGAGCTGGGCGGGGTGGCGACGTGCATGAGCGGCACGCCGGGAAGAGCCTGCCGAACGAGGTGTTCGATGTGGTTGGCCGAGCAGACCTTAATGAGGTGCGGGGTCTTGTTGATCAAATCCGCCTGATTCATTTCGGCGCTTACGGCCAGATACATCTTGGTGTTGTTGAGGTACTTATCCTGCTCGATGGGGGTGGCGTAAATCGCCGGCTGGACGAGCTTGAGAGGAAGCGAGACGAAATTGCTGGGCACCACGGTTTCGAGCAACAGGCGCAGTTTCTCGTCGAGGTCGGTAAAGCAGGGTCCGAGATCGTCGTGATCGTAGAGCGGCAGATCGCGGGGATGGATCTTGAGCGAAAACGTCGTAAGCGCGCCTGCCAGCGACAGCATGGCGGCGTAGAGCTCTTCGGGATGTCCGCCGCGAGTCTCGAATAAATGCCGCAGCATGGGGAAGTAGTTGTTGATGGTGTAGAGCAGCCAGAAATTCGCGATATCGGCAGTGGTGAAATCGGCCAGGCTCTGGTTCTTCTGCCGGCGCGTACCGGATAGCATGCTACTGCGCGCCGAGAGGATCTCGACCAGACGGCGCGCGATGGAGACGAGATAGTCGCTGGCGGTGTACTCGAGCAGCGGCGGTACGAAGCGCGGGTTCATCTGGAAGGTGCCGGCCGGGGTTTTACGTACGCTGGCCACGCGGAGGGAAGAGCACCCTTCACGGCTTTCGCCTTCCACCAGCAGACGGAAATTCTTGCGCGCCACCTGCACGGGCCGCTCCGACATGCCGGTGTTTTCGTCCTTGAACGTCTCCACCTCGGCGCGGTAGCGGGTGTCCGCGTCACGCATGGGCGGCGCGATGTTCAGGCCGCGCTCGCGGTACTGGGGAATCGAGAGATAGACGGCGATTTCCTCCTGGTCGGGCCCGAACAGATCGGCAATGGGCTTGGGCGCGGGCGCTGGATCGGAGTTGGGAATGTCGAATAACAGGCCGTCCGGAAGAATGCCCGAGGCGCTGGAGACAGCGAAGGTTCCGGCCGGCAGCAGCTCCTGGTTGACCTGCAGGTGGCGGAAACCCCAGGGGCGGAAGGACAGCGCGTCGAGACGGAACTGGAGCGTGTTTTCGAGGAAACGGTCTTGGATCTGGAGGTGCTGCGGCGTCAGGAACGTGCCCTTGGCCCAGATGACCGGCTCCAGTCGTTTCATGCACATAGTGTACAGGATGGCGGAGTACAATGAATCACCCAAGAGGAGGCGCAGATGACGAATTCGCGACGCGACTTTTTCCGGCTGGCGGCCGTGCCGCTGGCCTGGCGCGCATTCGAAACGGGGTTGCATGCCGCGGCCGCTTCGCGGCTTCCCGACGCCGGAAACGAAGGCTATTGGGAGATGGTGAAGCGCCAGTATCCTCTGGAAGAGGGGCTGCTTTACCTGAATGCGGCGAACGTGTGCCCGGCGTCCCGCCTGGTGATGGACCGGCATCTCGAGTACCTGCGCGATTTCCACTCCAACCCGTCGTTCCAGAATCGCGATAAGTACGTGGCCATGCGGGAGACACTGCGCGAGAAGCTGGCGCGCATGCTGCGGGTCTCGGCGGACGAGATTGCCATCACGCGCAACACGAGTGAGGGCAGCAACATCATCGTGAAGGGTGTGGATCTCAAGCCGGGTGACGAGGTGCTGATCACGGATCATAATCACCCGTCGAACAACGACTCCTGGAAGGTGCGGGCGAAACGAGACGGCTTTGTGGTGAAATCGCTGCCGGTTTCGATTCCTGCGCCGAGCGTGGAACGGCTGGTGGCGGATTTCGAGAAAGCCATCACGCCGCGCACGCGGGTGATTGCCATCACGCACATTACGAGCACCACGGGCATCCGGTATCCGGCGAAGGAAATCGCGGCGCTGGCGCGGCGGCAGAACATCTATATGCATCTCGACGGCGCCCAGAGTTTCGGCGCTGCGGACGTCAACCTGAGCGAGATCGGCTGCGATTCGTATTCGGCGAGCGCGCACAAGTGGCTCATGGGGCCGCTCGAGGCAGGCGTCCTGTGGGTGCGGGAAGAACGCATCCCGCAGATCTGGCCGTCGATTGTGACCGCGGGTTGGACGGACCATCTCAAGGGCGCACGCAAACTCGAAGTGTTCGGGCAGCGTGATGATCCGCGCGTCGTCGCTCTCGAAGCCGCGGTGGACTTCATCCATGTGCTCGGCATGCCGGCGGTGGAAGAACGGGTGGGGATACTGGCGACGAGGGCCAAGTCGCAGTTACGGGAGATCGGAACCGTCGAACTGAAGACGAACATGGAGCCGCATCTCTCCGGCGGCGTGGTGAAGTTCCGTTTGAAGAACGTGCCCACCAAACAGGCTTACGACGCCCTATGGACCAAGCACCGCCTGGCGATCGCCATGACGCCCGGAGGAGACGCCGAGGGTCTGCGTTTCTCGCCGCACGTCTACAACTCGCCGGAAGAGATCGATCGCGCGGTAGCCGCGGTCAGGGCCATGGCGGGCTGAATACCCACTTCGGATAGCAGCGAATTGTCGCCTGTAAAGTTGCCGTAACACGCCGCTACACTCGGAGTGTATGGGCCGGCTGGCGGAGTGTTACCTGGCGTGCGCGATGCTTGGACTGTGCGCCGCCGCTCCGTGGAAGCTGGTCCTTAAAGACGGGACGGCCGTCATGTGCGATGCGGCGCCCATTGCGATCAACGATGTCTACATGTGCCGCGACACCGACGGGAAAGAGGTCAGCCTGCCGGCGGACCAGGTGGACCGCGAGAAGACCGACAAGGCCAACAAGGTGACGCCGGGTCCCCGGCAGTGGCGGATGATCGGGCAATCGGTGTACGAGCCGGCGGCAGGCGGGATCACCGCGGTGAGGGACGCGGATTTTGACGCGGCGGTTCTGGAATCGACGACGCCGGTGCTGGTGGAGTTCGGGGCAACGTGGTGCGGGTACTGCAAGAAGCTGGAGCCCACGCTTGAGTCGATCGCTGCGCAATACGCAGGGCGTCTGAAGGTGTTCAGCCTGGATATCGATCAGAACCGCGCGACCTCGCGGCGATACGGGATTTATGCCTTACCTACCTTGATGCTCTTTACGAGAGGACAGGCGGCGGCCACCATTCGGGGCGCGGCCGACAAATCTACGGTGACACGCATCCTGGACCATCTTTAGTGATATTGTTCACCGCCGGAGTATCGGCTAAGATCCGGTGTAGAAGGCTTTTGGAGATCTAAATGGCCAAATTCGAGCTCACGAAATCCATTGAAGCTCGCAAGCTGAATCCGCGGACCAAGGTCCCGCTGAACGAATATCAGACGATTCCGTTCGGCGCCATCATCGATGAACTGGTGGACGCGGGCGACGCGCAGCAGTTCGCCTATCTGCGCGAGTACTTCCAGTACCCGAAGGACGATTTGAAAGCGGCTATGCGGCCCGTTGTGCCGGTGGCGTAGTTCATTCGGTGTGCGGAGCGTGATGCTCCCGCCACGCGTCCAGGTAAGCGGCGGCTTTGGGATTACTCTCGTTCCACTTGGGCGGCTCGGGGTTCCGAGCCAGCAGGATGAGCGCGAGCGCGATGGTGCGGTCCACCTTCGCCATGTTGTCGTAATCGATCTTCTGCCAGACATCCATGACGGTGTGGTAATCGGGAAACTCGAAAGCCACGGCGAAGGTATGCGCGGGAATTCCGCGGTCAGCGAGGGGAGCATTATCGCTGCGCGCGAAGAATGACTCGCTGTCGGAAGCATCGGAGTGAATGCGCACACCCGTCCTGGCGCCTGCGGTCTGAAAAGCGCGGGGCAGGTTCGAGTATTCGAAGCCGGTGATCGTGAGTTGCGCGCGCTGGATGCCGGTGATCGAATCGGTGCGGCCCACCTGTTCCAGATTGACGTCGGCGATGGTCTTTTCGATGGGAAACACGGGGTGCTTCGCATAGTAGAGCGAGCCGAGTGTGCCTTCCTCTTCGCCGAAGAAAGTCAGAAAGACCAGGCTGCGCCTGGGGTGAGTCTGCAAGGTGGAGAGCGCAGCTGCCAGCTCGATAACGGAGACGGTGCCGCTGCCGTCGTCGTTGGCGCCATTGAAGATATGATGCCCCGCGCTGGCGAGATTAACCCCGAGGTGATCGTAATGCGCGGTGACCAGGATGTAGGTGTCTTTCAGAGCGGGATCTGACCCGCGCAGAAGGCCGATCACGTTGTGCACTTTGACGGGAACTTCGCGGCCGGCGGGCAGATGTACGGAGGCCACCGCGTCGACAGGGCCGTTGTTGAGCGCGTCGTACCATCGAGCCATCTCGGCGCTCCGCACCACGATCACATTCTCGTCGAAGCGCGTGTCACCGGCATTCACCAGAGTGGAATCGAGCTCCGCCATGCTGGAGATGCTGATCATCAGGGTCAGTTTCGGTTTCACGCGGCGGAGCATGCTGATCAGGCTGCCAAATTGGCGCGCAGCCCGGCTGGCGGTGGCTCCGCTGAATTCGGGCAGGCGGACGATCAGAACGCGATCCTGCAAGTCTTCGGACCGGAGATGGTCGAGGGCGATTTCGTCATCGAGAGTGACCTTGTAGATTTTGGCGGACAGGTCGAGCGCGTCGCGGAAACGGGGCGTGATCTCGGCCGGCGGGATCGAGATGGAGCGGCCGTTGTGCTCGATGTGGATTGCCGCGCCGTCTTTGGCCGGCTCCAATTCCAGCAGCTCCGCGGTCTGGAAGTAACCGTCGTCGCCGGCGGGCTCAAGTCCGGCGCGACGGAACTGCGCCGCGATGTACTCCGCGGCGAGATCGAGCCCGCGTGAAGGCGTGAAACGGCCTTCGAGCGCGTCGGAGGCGATGAACGACAAGTGGCCGCGCAAAGAGGCGGGCGAAATATGGTCGAGAACTGCCTGGGTTTGGGGCGTCAGCAGCGGATCGCCGGCGCGCTGAGCGAACGAGGCTACGGCGAGACAGCCGACGAGGAGCGCGGGGCCCCGCCAGCGCGGAACGTTAATGCGGCAGGTCTCCGTGAGGCTTCTTGGCGGTGATTTCTTCGTAGGTGTCCTTCACCTGCAGAGGCAGGAAATCGCCGACCCAGTTTTTGACGCTCGCCGGGAGCGCGACAGTGGTCACGGAGGGAACGAGATTGCCGTAGATCATGGCGGTCCGGCCGGGCGGGACGAGATCGGCGAGTTTCTTGCCGTCTTGAATGGCTTTGGCCACGGTGTAGTGCAGGTCAGTCATGAACTTGCGTTGACCTTCGAGCACCTCTCTGCCGCCCGGTCCGCCGTGACCCGGCAGCACGTGCTCCACATCGAGCTTCTCGGCCTGGCGCACGACATCGGGCCAGTTGCCCACGTTGCCGTCGGGCGTGAAATTGTACGGCCCATTGACCACGGCATCGCCGGTGCACAGCACTTTCTCCTTCGGCAGGTAGACGAAGCCGTCGCCGCGCGTGTGGGCCCAGCCGAAGAAGTAGAAGCGCACCTCACGGGTGGCGTCTTTCAGGACGAACGGGCTCTTGTCGAAGGTCTTCTGGGGCGGCTCGGGAACATTCAGGTGCATGTCGCCGACATCTTTGCGACCCTTGGCCGTCGCCTGCCAGCGGGCGGGCTCGTAGCGTTTCATCTCCTCGGCGACGCCGCGATAGGCGAGCGTGGTGGCGCCGGCCTGCGTCCAGACGGGATTTCCGTAGGCGTGGTCGCCGTGATGGTGCGTGTCAAAGACGTACTTCACGGGTTTACTGGAGACCTTCTTGGCGGCTTCCATCGTGAGGCGCGCACCGCTGGGAAAATTGGCATCGACGACGATCAGGTAATCCTTCATCTCGATGATGATGTTGTTGCAGTGGCCCTCCTTCTCCAGGTCGCCTTCGCGGAACCAAACGCCGGGGACAATCTGTTTGACGGTTCCGGGCTGTGCATCGGTTCCCGTAGCGAAGAACGCAGCGAGAACCAACAACGCGAAGGTGGTGAGAATGCAAACGCGCGCCGTCATGCGGTGGGGGCTCCTTTGAACCAGCGGTCATGCTATCGCGACCCGAATGCTAAAATCAAGATATTCCGGAGGGTTTGATGGCTGTGAAACGCCGCCGCGCGGCGGCTGTGGTGGACATTGCCGGTGTGAAGGTGGGGGGCGATCATCCGATCGTGGTGCAGTCGATGACCAACACCGACACCGCGGACAGCGCGTCCACGGTCAACCAGGTGATGGCGCTGGCGCGGGCCGGATCGGAGCTGGTGCGGGTCACGGTGAACACGGAAGAGGCCGCGGCGGCAGTTCCGCGGATCGTCGACACGCTCGATAAATTCGGCGTACCGGTGCCCATCATCGGCGACTTCCATTACAACGGCCACATCCTGCTGAAGAAATATCCGGAGTGCGCGCGGGCGCTGGCGAAGTACCGCATCAATCCCGGCAACGTCAACATCGGCAAGAAACACGACGACAACTTCCGCACCATGATCGAGGCGGCGGTGGAGCACGCGAAGCCGGTGCGGATCGGTGTGAACTGGGGATCGCTCGACCAAAGCCTGCTGACGCGGTTGATGGATGAGAATTCGCAGCTTGCCGAGCCCAAAGACGCGCGCGAGGTGACGCTCGAAGCCATGGTGGTGAGCGCGATTGAATCGGGCTGCGCCGCGGAACGCTACGGACTGCCGCACGACAAGATCATCCTCAGCGCCAAGGTAAGCGGAGTGCAGGATTTGATCGATGTCTACCGCGCGCTGGCCGCGCGCTGCGATTATCCGCTGCATCTCGGGCTGACCGAAGCCGGCATGGGGGCCAAAGGCATTGTGGCGACGACCGCCGCACTGGCCGTGCTGCTCCAGGAAGGCATCGGCGATACGATTCGGACATCGCTCACGCCTCTGCCGAACGGCGATCGCACCGAAGAAGTGATCGTGTCGCAGCAGATTCTGCAATCGCTCGGGATTCGCAGCTTCACGCCGCAGGTGACGGCGTGTCCGGGGTGCGGGAGGACCACGAGCACCTTCTTTCAGGAGATGGCCGACCAGATCCAGACCTACCTGCGCGAGAAAATGCCGGTGTGGAAGGAGCGGCACCGCGGGGTGGAAGAGATGCGCGTAGCGGTGATGGGATGCATCGTCAACGGGCCGGGTGAATCGAAGCACGCGAATCTCGGGATCTCGTTGCCGGGCACATTCGAGGATCCCAAGGCGCCGGTGTTCGTGGACGGGCGGCTGCTGAAGACGCTGAAGGGCGACCACATCGTTCCGGAGTTCATCGAGATTCTCGACAACTACGTCGCGACGCGTTACTGAACCTTTGCGCCATGGCCAGGCGGGACGTGGTTGCGAAACGATACTTCATTCGAGGGCGCGTGCAGGGCGTGGGCTATCGCTACTTTGCGCAGCGGGCCGCGACGGATCTCGATGTAACCGGCTACACGCGCAATCTGGATGACGGCCGGGTGGAGGTATACGCGGTGGGAACAGAGGACCAGCTATCCGAGCTGGCGGGGCGATTGTGGAAGGGTCCGCGCATGGCGGACGTCCGCGGCGTTGAAGAATCGGACGAGAGCGTGCAACAATACGAGTCTTTTCGAATCGAGGCCTGATGAGCGACTCCAGCGACCTGAAGAAACTGATCCGCGAAGTTCCGGATTTTCCTAAACCCGGCATTCTGTTTTACGACATCACCACGCTGCTCAAGAACGGGCCAGGGTTCCGGCAGGTGATCGATTCGCTGAAGAACCATTACCAGGGGGCGAAGGTCGATACAGTCATCGGCATTGAGGCGCGCGGATTCATCTTCGCTCCCGCGCTGGCGTACGCGCTGGGAGCGGGTTTCGTGCCGGTGCGCAAGCCCAAGAAACTGCCGTTCGAACGTTTGAGCGTCAGCTATGAGCTGGAGTACGGGTCGGACAGCCTGGAGATCCATAAGGACGCCATCGAGAACGGGCACAGCGTACTGGTGGTAGACGATCTGCTGGCGACGGGGGGAACAGCGGCGGCAGTCGCGAGGCTGGTTGAAAAAACGGGCGGCAAAGTAGCCGGGATGGGTTTCGTGGTGGAGCTGACGTTCCTGAACGGGCGCAGCAAGCTGAACGGCTACGACGTGTTTTCCCTCTTGCAGTACGACAAATGACGCGCTCGGCGCGTATTCTGGCGTTCGCCAAAATCAACCTGGACCTGCGGGTGTTGTACCGGCGCCCGGACAACTATCACGAGCTGCGCACGGTTTTTCAGACGATCTCGCTCGCCGATCGCATCGACATCGCATTCACGCGCGCGCGATCGACCAGCGTCGAGATTCAAGGCAATGTGGAGATTGCCGACAACCTGATCACGCGGGCGGCCAAGGCATGCATGGACGCGATGCGCATCAGCGGGAAGGTGGAGTTTGGGCTCGAGAAGCGGATCCCGATGGGAGCGGGGCTGGGGGGCGGGTCCTCGGATGCCGCGGCGGCGCTGCTGGCGTTGCCGGTATTGGCGGGCGGAAGGCTGGATTGGCCGGAGCTGATACAAATCGGGTCGGACCTGGGGAGCGACGTGCCGTTCTTCCTGCTGGGTGGCAGGGCAGCGGGGATCGGCAGGGGCACGGAACTGTTCCCGCTGCCTGACGGAGCGCCGGGCCGGGGCCTGGTGGTGGCTCCGGAGATCCATGTTTCGACGGCCGAGGCTTATCGCGAGCTGAGCGCGTCGTTGACAACGGAATCACAACAAAATAAGATGGTTAGTTTCCAGTCCGCCGTATGGCGCGGAAGTGTGCCGGAAGGGGATGCAGCCAAAACGTCATACGGGCAGAATGATTTTGAAACAGTCGTTTTCAGCCGGCATCCCGAGTTAGAATCGGTGCAACGGCGGCTGTTGAAGTTGGGTGCGCGGCCCGCCCTGCTGAGCGGGAGCGGTTCCGCGCTGTTCGGCTTGTTTTCCGAGCCTGATCAGCTTCAGCGGGCCAAACAGGCATTGCGAGGGGAACGAATCTTTCCAATTACGCTGGTGAGCCGTCAGAAATACCGTTCGGAGTGGTGGAAACGGCTCGGAGCACACACGAAAGAAAAGCTATGGCCGCCCCAAAGCCGGTACGCGCGATGAATCCGGATCGAGTCAAGATCTTCACGGGAACGGCAAACCCTGCGCTGGCAGCGGAAATCTGCGAGCACCTGGGGCTGGATGTGGGGCAGGCGCAGGTGAACGCGTTCGCCGACGGCGAGAACAGCATTCAGATCCAGGAGAACGTGCGCGGCGCCGATGTGTTTGTGGTGCAGCCGACCTCGACGCCGGTGAATCATCACCTGATGGAACTGCTGTTCATGATCCAGGCGCTGAAGCTGTCGTCGGCAGAGCGGATCACGGCAGTGTTACCCTATTATGGATACGCTAGGCAGGACCGCAAGGATAGACCCCGCGTTCCTATTTCCGCCAAACTGGTTGCGACGCTGATTGAAACTGCCGGGGCGGACCGCGTATTGGCGCTGGATTTACATGCGGCGCAGATCCAGGGATTTTTTGATATTCCGGTGGACCATCTGTTCGGGACGCCGGTGATGATCGACTATTTCAAACCGCTGGAGATCCGGAATATGACGGTGGTTTCGCCGGATGCGGGCGGTGTGGAGCGGGCAAGGGCATTCGCCAAGCGGCTGAATGCGCCGCTGGCGATTATCGACAAGCGCCGCGAAGAAGCGAACGTGGCCGAGGTGATGAACGTCATCGGAAGAGTCAAAGACCGGAATTGTTTGATGGTGGACGATCTGATCGACACGGCGGGAACGCTGGTGAAGGGCGCCAAGGCGCTCCTGGAGCATGGAGCGGCGAGCGTGTCGGCGTGCGCGACGCATGCGGTGCTTTCGGGCCCGGCGATCGATCGCATTGCAAGGTCGCAGTTGAAGGAAGTGGTGGTCACGAACTCGATTCCGCTGGTCAAGAAGGCCAAGCAGTGTTCGAAGATCAAGGTTTTATCGGTGGCGCCGCTGCTGGCAAGGGCGGTGCAGTCGATTCACGAGGAAACGTCGGTCAGTATTTTGTTTGTTTGAGATTTTAAACGGCAACGCAACCCACGGAACCGCTCTTTGCGGCGCTCGGACTTGCGACCGGTTGAGGAGATGAAATGAGAACGGATATTAGTGTTGCCGCGGAGGCACGTGCCACGCGCGGCAAGAATGAAGCCCGCCGTACGCGCCGGGCAGGGATGATTCCCGCGGTAGTTTATGGGGCGTACAAAGATCCCGTGCCGGTCTCGGTGAATCCCCGGCACATTTCCCAGATTCTTCGCAGCAAGACCGGGCACAACACCATTTTCAACATCAACGTACAGGGCGGCGAGAACTCGCCCGTGATGGTGGTGGACGGCCAGTACGATCCCATCAAGGGAAGTCTGCTGCACGTGGATCTGAAGCGCATCGATCTGGCGAAACGCCTGAACGTTTCGGTTCCGGTGGTGACGCAGGGCGAGCCCAAGGGCGTGAAGCAGCAGGGCGGCCTGCTCGAAATCGTCACGCGCGAGGTGGAAATCGAGTGCCTGCCGGACGATATTCCGGAGCATTTCATCGTCGACGTCACGGAGCTGCTGATCGGCCAGAGCAAGCGCGCCAGCGACATTCCGCTGGGCGCTTCGATCCGGCTGGTGAGCGCGCCGGATACGGTGATTGCGCACTGCGTGGCGCTGAAGGCAGTGGCTGAGCCGACGCCGGCTGAAGCGGCGGCTGTTCCCGCCGCCGAAGGCGCAGCACCTTCCGAACCCGAGGTCATCAAGAAGGGCAAGAAGGAAGAGGAAGGCGCGGCAGAAGGCAAGCCGGAAGCCAAGGGCGAGGCAAAGCCCAAGAAGAAGTAACCGGGGATGTACCTGGTGGTGGGCCTGGGAAACCCCGGTGAAGAGTACGAGAATACTCCGCACAATCTGGGTTTCCGGGTTATCGACCTCCTGGCTGAGAGGCATACGATCCGCGTGAACCGCAAAGATTCCAAGGCGCTGATGGGTGTGGGCGAGATTGCCGGGCAACCGGTGATGCTGGCCAAGCCGCAGACGTTTATGAATTTGAGCGGCACGTCGGTCGAGCCGCTGATGGCGAAGCACACGCTGGCCGCAGCGGATCTGATTCTGGTGTACGACGAGCTGGACCTCGAGTGGGGCGAGATGAAGATCAAGCCGCGGGGTTCAGCCGCCGGGCACCATGGAGTCGAGTCGGTCATCGCGCATTTGGGGACGACCGAATTCGTACGGGTACGGCTGGGAATCAATCCCGGCCGCAAACTGCAGGATGGAGCGGAATACCTGCTCTCGCCCATCAAGCGGTCACAGCAGGAGCAGGCGGAAGAACTCATCGGCCGCGGGGCGGATGCAGTGACTTCCATAATTGCCGACGGCGTCGAAAAGTCCATGACGAAATTCAATCGTCGCGCCCAAGGCTCAAACACCGAGGAAGAATGAGGATCTACGAAGAGCTGTTTATCGTGAAGCCGGACGCGCCGGAAGAGGAGATCGACCAGTTCATCGAACAGATGAAGACGGTGGTCACCACCACCGGCGGCTCCGTGGACAAGACGGACAAGTGGGGCAAACGCCGCCTGGCATATAGAGTGGACAAGTACCGCGAAGGCTTTTATGTACTGTTCCAGTTCAACGCGGCGCCGGAAACGGTGAAAGAGTTCGAGCGCCGCCTGCGCGTATCGGACCTGGTGATCAAGTTTCTGACGGTACGCATCGACCAGACGCTGAAGCGGCTGGACAAGCGGAAAAAGGACCGGGACAAACGGGCGCATCGCAAAGCCACGGCAGCCCCGGCAACGGCGCCTGCGCAGCCGTCGATGTCGCAGCAGATGCTGGGTGAGCGCAACATGCCTGGCGAGCCGGCAGCGGAGTAACCGAGGAGAATCGAAATGGCGGAGACCAAAGGAAGACCAGGCAGCGCGGGGCAGCGTCCCACGGGCGGCGACAAAGCGGTCGCTACGCAAAAGAAGCAGTATTTCCGGCGCAAGAAAGTATGCCGCTTCTGTGTGGAGCGGATTGACGACATCAACTACAAAGACGTGCGATTGCTTTCGAGCTTCGTGGCGGAGCGGGGCAAGATCGTGCCGCGCCGCATCTCGGGAGTGTGCGCACCGCACCAGCGCAGGCTAAGCGACGCCATCAAGAAGGCGCGCAACATCGCGCTGCTGCCGTTCGCGGCGTCGATTTAAGAGGCAGATCATCATGGAAATCATTCTGCGGGAAGATATCGAAAAACTCGGATCACGCGGCCAGGTGGTGAAGGTGGCGGCGGGCTATGCGCGCAATTACCTGCTGCCCAAGCGGCTGGCGGTTCCGGCGACGGACGCCAACAAGAAGATCGTGGAGCAGGAGCGGCAGGCGCACCTGCGCAAGGAAGCCAAACTCAAGACCGAAGCTGAGGAATTGAGCAAACTGCTCGGCGCGGTGACCGTGACCATTGCCCAGAAGGCGGGCGAGAACGATCAACTGTTCGGTTCAGTGACGGCGAAGGATATTGCGGAGGCGCTGGAGAAGGAGAAGTACGAAATCGACCGGCGCAAGATCCAGCTGGAGGAACCGATCAAGCAACTCGGCGATCACAAGGTCACTGTGCGGCTGCATCGTGAAGTGCCGGTGGAGATCACCGTCAGGGTGGTCAAAGAAGAATAGCCATGGCCTTCGCGTTGACGGGTCAGACCGCCCTCGTCACGGGCGCGGCGACTGGCATTGGGGAAGCGATTGCCCGCCGATTGGCCGGCGCGGGCGCGTCAGTGGCGGTGGCGGACCTTAACCTCAAAGGAGCGGCGGCGGTGGCGAGCTCCATCGGCGGCACAGCGTTTCCCCTCGAAGTGGATGTTTCGCGTTCGGATTCCGCTAATGCCGCAATCGCTGCCGTTATGGCCAAGCGCGAGCGCATCGATATTCTGGTGAATAACGCGGGCATCGGGGGCAAGGCCGCGCCGCTTTGGGAGCAGACCGATGAGGACTGGCAGCACATCATCGGCATCAACCTGATGGGTGTGGTGCACTGCACGCGCGCAGCGATTCCGCACATGCGCAAGCGGCGCTACGGACGCGTCGTGAACATTGCGTCGATTGCCGGCAAGGAAGGCAACCCGAACATGTCGCCCTACTCGGCGACGAAGTCGGCGGTGATCGCGTTCACCAAGTCGGTCGGCAAAGAAGTCGCGACCGAGGGCATTTGCGTCAACGCAGTGGCGCCCGCCGTCATCCGGACCCACATCCTCGATCAATTGACGCCGGAGCAGGTGGATTACATGACGCAGCGCATTCCGATGCGCCGTACGGGAACGCCCGAAGAGATCGCGGCGGTGGTCCACTTCCTGGCGAGCCCCGACGCGTCCTTCGTGACCGGGCAGTGCTACGACGCGAGCGGCGGAAGAGCGACGTACTGATCGCGGACGGATCCGGGGCCTGCCGAGGCGGGCCTGGCATGGGATTCCGCCAAACCCGCCTGACAAACTCAGCCGTGCCGCAGCACCGCGGTAATCAGCAGACACAGCCCGCCGAGCCCGATGAAAAGGCGAATGAGATGCCATCGCAACCACTCGTCAACCACCTTCATCCAGTTCGGCGGCGGCGCATCACTCTTCCAGTTGATTACGATTGCGTTGATTTGCTGGTTGCGAAAGCGCGTGATTAACCCTGCCGCGGCAAAGCACATGGCCGTCGCGACAAGCAGAGAAGATCGCGTGCTTTGACTGCGCGCCATCACGGCAGCCGCTATCGACAGGACGACGTTGGCCGCTCCAAACGCGGGAAACGCCGTGTTGAGGGTCCGAACGCCTTGTTGATGCAGGGTTATATAGAGACCGGCAGTGCGCCGGGCCGGATTCAACATCAGCCATACTCCGTACATTCCCCCCACCAGCAGCGCGGCCAGCACAATATCGGCAAAATCGATCATCGTTGAGATCATTCACATCCTCCTGTTCCCATTCGATGCATGCTACACTGAATTTGATCCTAATACACTTCGGAATAAATTATTGGCAAAGGTCAAACGCAGGAAGCGCAAGTACGATACCAGTTCTCGCGCAGCCGCCGCGAAGGCGACGCGGGAGGCGATTCTCCATTGCGCCCGACGTGTTTTCCTGCAAAAGGGCTATGCGGCGGCCACCATGGGGGAGATCGCCGCGGCAGCCGGCACCGCTCTGGATACCGTCTACGCAACCGCCGGCAAGAAACCGGCTCTGTTCCGATTGCTGATCGAGATGGCTATTTCCGGAACGGAAGGGGCGGTGCCTGCCGAGGAGCGTGATTACGTACGCGGGATTCGAGCTGAAAAGGACGCGGCGCAGAAACTCCGGTTGTACGCAGCCGCCTTATGCCGCATTCAGCCGAGGCTGGCTCCTCTTATTCGCGTGCTCCAGGAGGCGGCGGCACTGGACCCAGCGCTGCAGCCACTGTGGAAGACGATCGCACAACGCCGGGCCGATAACATGCGGCTATTCGTCAAAGACCTGGCTGCAACCGGTCGTCTACGCACAGGTCTATCGGAGTCGAAGGCGGCTGATATTGTCTGGAGCATGAACTCACCGGAATTCTATCTGCTGCTGGCTGAGCAGCGTAGCTGGTCTATGGAGGAGTACGGCGAATGGCTCGGAGATGCGTGGATCCGGCTGCTGCTGGATCCGTGAGGAAAAGGCCATCCCGCGTTTCGGACCATGCGATGGACTGCTGGCCGCGCCTGCGTGACTGGTGTAACGGCACGCCATTCGCGTGGCGCGGTGTGCTGAGGCGAACGGTGGTTCCGGCATGCGGCAGTCCGAAGAATCTGCGCGATCGTGAAAGTTCTCCACGCGATTGTTCCTTGGTAACGCCGAGAGTTGCGTACTCTGCAATGAGTTCCGCGCTTTGGCCAGGATCGTGCCTTGACCGGCTCGATGGTTCGCCATCAGTGGAGCACAGGCATGAAACGGAATCCTTCAATGTACTTACGGGCGGCGGTACTGGCGGGTGGTCTCGCGTTCTTTTCCGCACAAGCTACGCCACTACTGTCCGCTCAATCACCGGATACGCAAACACCGAACGAGACACCGAGTCCGCAGCAGGACCAGCAAAAGAGCCAGACCTTCGTAGGAAAGATCGTCAAGGCTCGAAACGGGCAGTTCGCACTGCTCACCGATGAGCAGAATGGGAAAGGCCTGTACCTGGACGATCAGGACAAGGCGAAGGGCTTCGAGGGCAAGAGCGTCAAGGTCACCGGTGTGCTCGACGTGGCAACGAACATGGTTCATGTCACGGACATACAGGAGGCTTAGGGCTTGTTCTTATTCTTCGCGTAGCGCCGCGAGCGGATCGATGCGCGCGGCGCGCCGCGCGGGGATGTAGGTAGCCGCCCGGGCGACGAGTCCGAGCAGGCTACTCGGCCTTTTCGGCCGGAACGAGCGGGGCGGCTTTGGGTTGAGCGGCCGGCGCGGCCTTGGCGGCTGGTTTTGCCGCAGGCACTTCCACCGGCTCCATGGCGCGGCGGATCATGAACATCACGTAGAGCCCGAATGCCGCCGCTATGAGCAGGCAGGTTAACAGGAGGAACAAGCCGTCCACATATCCGGCCTGGCCGGTTACGACCAGCCAGCCGGCGGCGCACAGCGATACCAGAATTACGAGGCAACTAAAGGCGAAGCAAATCCCGCGATCTGACATATCCATCACAGATTTTATGCGCTCACGGGCGCGGCGGCAAGTTGGCGAAGGACGTAGGGCAGGATGCCGCCATTGCGGAAATACTCCACCTCCTGCGGAGTATCGACGCGGACTTGGGCTTCGAAGCGCTCCTCGGAGCCGTTGTCGTCCACGGCGCGGACGCGAACCCGGCTGCCGCCTGCCAGAGCTGCGGCGACGCCTTCGATGTGATAGGTCTCTTTGCCCGTGAGGCCGAGTGTGGCAGGCGTGGCGCCGTCGAGGAATTGAAGCGGCAGAACGCCCATACCCACGAGATTGGTGCGATGGATGCGCTCGAAGCTTTCGGCCAGCACGGCTTTCACACCGAGCAGAAGGACACCTTTTGCCGCCCAATCGCGGGAAGAGCCGGAGCCGTACTCTTTGCCGGCGATGATCAGCAGCGGCACGCCGTCTTTCTGGTATTGGACAGAGGCGTCGTAGATCCAGGTCTGCTCGCCGCCGGGAAGATGAACGGTCCAGCCGCCTTCGGTGCCGGGAGCGAGTTGGTTACGGAGCCGGATATTAGCCAGGGTGCCGCGGACCATGACTTCGTGATTCCCTCGGCGGGCGCCGTAGGAGTTGAAATCAGCGGGCTTCACGCCCTGCGAGATGAGATAGCGGCCGGCCGGACTTTCGGCGGGAATGGAGCCGGCGGGCGAGATGTGATCGGTGGTGACGGAGTCGCCTAAGAGCGCGAGTACGCGCAGTTTGTGCAGATCTTCGATGGGCTTTCCAGGATCGACCATATTGTCGAAGTACGGCGGCTTGTGGATGTAGGTGGAGTGAGCATCCCAAGCAAAGGTTCCGGAACCGGTGGGCGTGGGAAGGGATTTCCAATTGGCGTCGCCATCGAAGGCGCGCTCGTACTCCTGGCGGAACATTTCGGCGTGGACGGAGCTGCCTACGGTGGATTCGATTTCCTGCGTGGTGGGCCAGATTTCGCGGAGGAAGACGGGCTTGCCATTCTTGTCCTCGCCGAGCGGCTCTGTTTCGAGATCGAGATCGACGCGGCCGGCCAGCGCGTAGGCGACCACGAGCGGAGGCGAGGCCAGATAATTGGCCTTCACGAGTGAGTTCACGCGACCCTCGAAGTTGCGATTACCACTGAGTACGGCGGCGACGACGAGGTTCTCCTTCTGTACCGCCTGCGCAACGGGATCAGGCAGAGGGCCGCTGTTGCCAATGCAGGTAGTGCAGCCGTAACCGACAAGGTGAAAATTGAGCTGTTCGAGATACGGCATGAGGCCGGCTTCGGCCAGGTAATCGGAGACCACTTTCGAACCGGGCGCGAGGCTGGTCTTGACCCAGGGTTTGGCTTTTAGGCCGCGTTCCACGGCTTTCTTGGCGAGTAATCCCGCGCCAACCATCACCGACGGGTTGGAGGTATTGGTGCAGCTTGTGATCGCAGCGATGACGACGGCGCCATTCTGCAACTCGGCGCTCGTGCCGTTCATCTGGACGGCGACTTTCTTCTGCGGCGCGGAGCTGAAGGCCGCCTGGAAGTTACTCTTCACTTCGGGAAGATTGACGCGATCCTGCGGGCGCTTGGGCCCGGCTAAAGAGGTGACGACGGTGGCGAGATCGAGTTCGATGGTGTCGGCGAAGTGCGGGTCGGCCGTGGCATCGGTACGGAACAGGCCTTGCTCTTTGGTGTAGGCCTCGACGAGGGACACGAGATCCGCGGGGCGATTGCTGAAGCGCAGATAGCGGAGGGTTTCGGCATCGACCGGGAAGAAGCCCATGGTGGCTCCGTATTCGGGCGCCATGTTGGCGACGGTGGCACGATCGGCGAGACTCAAGGCGCTCAGTCCGCTGCCGTAGAACTCGACGAATTTTCCGACGACGCCCTTCTTGCGCAGCATCTGCGTGATGGTGAGGACAAGGTCGGTGGCGGTGCAGCCTTCGCGCAGCCGGCCGTGGAGCTTGAAACCTACGACGGGCGGCAGCAGCATGGAGACCGGCTGGCCGAGCATGCAGGCTTCGGCTTCGATGCCGCCGACGCCCCATCCGAGCACGCCGAGACCGTTGACCATGGTGGTGTGGGAATCGGTGCCGACGAGCGAATCGGGATACGCTTGCCAGCCTTGATCGGTCTTGTTGCGGAAGACTACCGGAGCCAGGTATTCGAGGTTGACCTGGTGGACGATGCCGGTGTCCGGCGGCACGACGCGAAAGTTCTTGAAAGCGGTCTGGCCCCAGCGCAGCAACATGTAGCGCTCACGATTGCGCTGGAACTCGAGCAGGGCGTTGACCGAGAAGGCATCTTTGCTGCCGAACTGATCGACCTGGACGGAATGATCGATCACGAGGTCGGCAGGCAGGAGCGGATTGGCGAGAGCGGGATCAGCGCCCATAGCAGCGAGAGCGTCGCGCATGGCGGCGAGATCGACCACGGCGGGAACCCCCGTGAAATCCTGCAACAGCACGCGGGCCGGCATGAAGCTGATTTCCTTGGCATCGGCGCCACTCGCGCCGCGAGCGACATACTCGACGTCCTTCGCCGAAACCTTCCTGCCGTCTTCCTGACGGAGCAGATTCTCGAGCAGGATCTTGATGGAGAAGGGCAACTGGGAGACTTTGCCGACGCCGGATTCTTCCAGGCGGGCGAGTCGAAAGATCTGGTAGGAGGTATCGCCGGAGCGCAGCGACGCCGCTGCACCGAACGAATTCTTATTCGCCATATTTACTTCAATTTTGACACACGCGGAGCGCGCGGGCCGTTACATGTAAGCCGGGACTTCGATGCCGAGCACGTCGAGGATGTGTTCCAATTGGGCGCGGAAGAAGTCGGTCATCCAAAGAAGGAAGACCTTCTTCTCACGGTCCTGCTCATGAATGATGGGGTAGAGATGGTAGAAGTTGTTGAAGGCCTGCGCGAGTTGGAACGCGTACTTGGCCACATGCGCCGGCTCGCCGGCAGTAACGGCGCGATCGAGAGAGGTCTCGGCTTTCGATGCCGCCAGGAGAACCTGCCAGAAGTCTTCGGACTGTAACTGGCGGCGCAACGCTTCTTCGCTCAGTTCAGCACGGAAATCGGGCAACTGTTCGCCCTTTTCCTCCAGCTTGCGCAGGATGTTGCGGGCGCGCACGGCGGCGTATTGGACGTAGGGGCCGGTTTCGCCTTCGAAGCTCAACGCTTCCTGAAAATCGAATGCGATAACGGAGGTTCGGGTGTATTTCAGCAGAAAGTAGCGCAGTGCGCCGATGGCGATTTGGGATGCGACGGAGTGCTGTTCCTCGGCTGACGCTTCGGGATGGCGGGAAGCGACTTCGCGGAGGGCGCTCGCAATGAGCTTGTCGATGAGATCGTCGGCCTTGACGCCGAGTCCCTTACGCCCGGAGACTTCGACGTACGGGCGTTTCTGGTCTTCTTCGGAAAGCGGGATGCCGAGCTCGGCGCAGCAGCGCGGGGAAAGCGCCACCATTTCGTAGGAGAAGTGCACGGACTGGCCAGCCTGGTCATTAAAGCCCAGCGCGCGAAGGCCGGCGACGACCACGTCCTGCAGGTACGACTGGCGGACGTCGATCACGTTGTAGACGCGGGTGGCGCGGCCGAATTGCGGAGTATTTGTGACAGAGCTTTGGGGCTGGTCTGTGGTGATCCAGAGGACCCGGCCGTCGGCATAGGTTTCGAGCGGGCGATAGAAGAAGTCCTTACCGAGCAGGCCGAATTTCCAAAGTTGATAGGCGATGTCTTTGCCGACGTAGGTGACGGTGCCGTTGGAGCGGACGATGACTTTGCTGTCTTCGGAATCATCGGAGAACGAGGCGGCGGGCATGACCCAGCAGCCTGCGTTTTTGCCCTCGGTTTCGAGGTAGATCGCTTTGCGCTCCTTCAGGAGCTCGAATGCATACGCCCAGAATTTGAGGTGAAGGATTTCGCTCTCACGCGGCAGGACGTCGTACTCGACGCCCAGGCGCAGCATGGTTCGCAGGTGGAGCCGCACAATGGCATCGGCCACGAGCGTGGCTAGCTCTGCCTGCGCACCGGCGCCGGCTTCGATGGCGTGCAGGGTTTCATGCCGCCATGAAAGGAGCTCCGGTTCATCCTTGAACTTCGACGAGATGCGGGCGTAGAGATCCCAACAGTAGTAATCGAAGCGGATTGCTGGGTCGTGGATGAGCTGAGCGACGTCGGCGGGCGACTTGTGTTCGAGATAGTGAAATCCGGCTACGACGTCGGCCACCTGCACGCCGGTGTTATCGATGTAGTTCTGCACTTCGACCTGCTTGCCGCGAGCGCGGAGCATGCGGACAAACGTATCGCCCAAGGTGGAATTGCGCAGGTGACCGATGTGCGCGGCTTTATTGGGGTTGATGTTGGTGTGCTCGACGATGATCTTCCCGGCGGTATCAGCGGCGGCCTCTGCCTCGCCCTTCAGCAGGGCAAGCGCGTATTGCGTCCGGTCGAATCGCACGTTGAGATAACCGTTGCCTGCGACTTCCAGGGAAGCGACGCCATCGATCGCTCCCATGTCGGCTGCGAGCTCGGCCGCTATCTTTTTGGGAGCCTGGCGCAACTGCTTAGCGAGCTGAAACGCGGCAGGCAGCGCGAGCTCACCGAAGTCCGGCTGCTTGGGTTGCTCGATGGCGACGGGCAAGTCGACCCCGTATCTGGCCTGGATGTGGTCGTGAAAGGCTTCCTGAAGTCGTTTTTCAAGTAAGTGGAACACGAACTTCCGAGTATAACAACCGTGCTAAAGGCGGCTTGCCGCGAGGGCTCAGGAGCGGCTCTTCTTCTTTTTCGCGGGTGTGGAGACGGTGCGATCGATGGCATTGAGCGCGATGGGCGCCATGACGCGATAGCCTTTGGCGTTGGGATGGAGGCCATCATCGGCGAGATCGGCTTGCAGGAATCCGGAGGAGTCCACCATGGCGGAGAAATAGTCGACGTAGGTGTAGCCGCGCTGCGAACAAAACTGCTTCAGCCAGTTGTTCAGGGTCAGAATGGTCGCGGGCGGGCGGCGAACGGTCATTGCGTACTGCGGATTCACGTTCTTGTGATAGTCGCTGACGGGGAGAATGGAAGCGAACATCGGGCGGATCTGGTGGGCAGCGGCGAGCTCGGCGATCATGACGAGGTTGTTCTCAATCGTGCTCACGGAAACGCCGCGGGCGATGTCATTGGTGCCGGCGAGGACCAGCATGGCAGCCGGCTTCAGGTTGATCACGTCGGCCATCATGCGGCCCAGCATTTCACCGGTGATTTGCCCGCTGATCCCACGGTTCACGAAATCGCGTCCGGAGAAGTACTCGCTGAGGCGCCAGCCGTCGGTGATGGAATCGCCCAGGAACACGATGCGCGGGGTCTGTGCGGAGGGCGGACCTAACTTGGAGTTGTCCTCGGAATAGCGCTTGAGATTGTCGCGGTCTGCATTGCGCCCCTGGCCGTCCTTCTGCTCGAGCAGGGCGAGGAAATCGGCGTCCATGCGATGCATGGCGTCGCGCAACTCGGCGATTTGTTTGAGTGCCGTCTCGGCAAACGGGTATTCCTTGGGCAGAGCGTCCGAGAGCGCCAGGTAGGCGCGCACGTTGGCCATGAGCGTGTAGACCTGGCTGGAATTCTGCGGGGAAGTGGCTTCGACGTTCACGAGGGCCTGATGGACGTTTTCGGCGAGCGGGGCGGCGCTGCGCGACAGGCCGGGGGTGGCCAGCATGGTGGAGTCCATCAACTGAGAGATGCGACGCAGCAGGGCCAGAGCATCGCTGTTCGAAAGGAGTGCGCTCGCCGGCGGCTGTACAGGATTAGAGGCCCCGGGTTGAGTCTGCGGATAAAGCGCCGGAGCTAAAAGCATCAGGGCCAGCGCAACTACACGCTTCATGTTTTCTCTTCCTTCTCTAATTGCAGGGTAATGGTTCCGATGGTGAATTGCAGCCGAACTTGAATGCGCACGGGGAGCTTGCGGGCGTCATCGGTAAGCCAAACGTAAAGATGGCCGGGCCGGCGGTAAAGGATTCCGTTGAACAGGAAGGCTTCGTAGCGAACGGTCTGGAAAGTGCCGGCGGGCACCTTCACCTGCTCCCGCTGCTGCCCTTCCACCTTTGCCAAAACAGCCTTCTTGCCATCGCTCACCGAAATTTCGATGGTCCGCCCCAGGGCGAGGTTTTGCGACCGAAGGAATAGGAGGCCGCCAACGACGTCGTGAACGCAACTGGGAATATCGGTCTCGAGCGTGATGGTGTTGCGCTTGATCAGATCGCGCTCCAAGTAGCTTGCCTTTTTCGCGGATGGATCGAAGTGAACGGTGGTTTCACGCTGCCGGCCACCCTCGTGCGCCTGGAGATGCGTGTTCTGTACACACAGGTCGGAGTTGAGATTGGCAGTGTACTCGTCGTCCACTTTGTACAGTTTGGAGACGAGCCCGGCGGATTCGAGATGCAGGTCGACCTGCCAACCGGGGCGGGAGGCTTGGGGAGACGCCGTTCGGGTTAACCTGGCTTTTCCGGCTTCCACCAAGCGCCACTCGATGTTGTAGGTGAGGGTTTCCTTACTCGGAACCAGGGCGGCGGACTGGAGGGCGGCGGTGGATGAAGTCACCGGTGAGGCAAGTAGAGCCACCAACACCAGAGCGGGCCGGGCGCCGAGCCGAGATCCGGGCATGAACCCGCCAGTGTACCGCAGTGATGGGATTGGGTTTGCCTGATGTCGCCGAAATGCCGGTAATTTTCCCGGCAGGACCACGCGGCTATTTGTTAAAATCAAGTTTCATCTCCCCCTCAACGTCAGGCCTATGAAATTTGGTGTCGTTGTCTTCCCTGGAAGCAATTGCGATCACGATGCCTGGTACGCGATTCGCGAAAATCTGGGCGAGCAGGCGGAGTTCATCTGGCACGATTCGACGCGGCTGGGCGATGTCGACGCCGTGGTTCTGCCGGGTGGGTTTTCATACGGTGACTATCTTCGCTGCGGGGCGATTGCGAAGTTCTCGCCGGTGATGCAGGCGGTGAAGCGCTTTGCCGCGGACGGCGGTCTGGTGCTGGGCATCTGCAACGGATTCCAGATTCTGGTGGAAGCCGGTCTTCTGCCAGGAGCGTTGGTGCGCAACGCGGCCTTGCAGTTCGTCTGCCGCGAGGTTCGTTTGCGGACGGAAACGACGAATACGCCGTTCACCGCGGCGGCTTCCGTTGGCCAGGTGTTGCGGGTTCCTATCGCTCACGGGGAAGGCTGCTATGTGGCCGATGCTCGAACGCTCGATGAGCTGGAAGGCGAGGATCGCGTGGTTTTCCGGTACGTCGATAATCCCAACGGATCGGCGCGCGACATAGCCGGCGTGCTGAACCCGGCACGCAACGTAATGGGGATGATGCCGCATCCCGAGCGGGCATCGGATCCGCTGATGGGATCGAGCGACGGCCTGCTGATTTTCCGCTCCATGGTTTCGGCATTCGCGCACGCATGACGACTCTCTCGCCGGAACTGATCGCGTCGCATCAGTTGACGGAGCCGGAGTACAACAAGATCGTCGAGATTCTGGGGCGCGAGCCCAGCTACACGGAACTGGGGATATTCAGCGTCATGTGGAGCGAGCACTGCTCCTACAAGAGCTCGCGGCTGCATTTGAAGAAGCTGCCGACGCGCGGGCGCTACGTGGTGCAGGGTCCCGGCGAGAACGCAGGGATCGTGGAGATCGGCGGCGGCTACGTGGCGGCGTTCAAGATCGAGTCGCATAACCATCCGAGCTTCATCGAGCCCTTTCAGGGGGCGGCGACCGGTGTAGGCGGAATCCTGCGCGACATCTTCACCATGGGCGCGCGTCCGATTGCCGTGATGGACGCGTTGCGCTTCGGTCCGCTGGATGATGCGGCGAACGGGGCGCGCAACCGGCGCATTCTCGAAGGCGTGGTTTCCGGCATTGCGCATTACGGCAACTGCTTCGGCGTGCCGACGGTGGGCGGCGAGTGCGTGTTCGAAGCCTGCTACAACGGTAATCCGCTGGTCAACGTCTTCGCACTGGGAGTAGCGAAGGGCGACGAGATTTTTTACGCCAAGGCAGCGGGCGTGGGAAATCCGGTGATCTATGTCGGGGCGAAGACGGGACGAGACGGCATTCACGGCGCTTCGATGGCGTCGGCCGAGTTCACGGAAGAATCGAAACAGAAGCGGCCCAACGTGCAAGTGGGCGATCCGTTCCTAGAGAAATTACTGCTCGAAGCATGCCTGGAAGCGATGCAGACGGGGGCGATTGTCGGCATCCAGGACATGGGCGCCGCGGGGCTGACGTGCTCCACGTGCGAGATGGGTAGCCGTGGCGGCACCGGCATCGAAATCGAACTGGACCGCGTGCCGCAGCGGGAAACCGGCATGACGGCCTACGAGATCATGCTCTCGGAATCGCAGGAGCGCATGCTGCTGGTGGCGGAGAAGGGCCGCGAGGAAGAAGTGTTCCGTGTGTTCCGCAAGTGGGGGTTGGACGCGGTCACGGTGGGGCAGGTGACGGGCGATGGCCTGCTTCGGGTACGGCATCACGGGGAGATTGTGGCCGAGATTCCGAACCAGCCGCTGGCGGACAGCGCGCCGCTCTACGACAGGCCACACACCCAGCCGCTGCGCAGTGCGCCCATGCGCGCCCCGGCGTTCTCCAGCCGGGATTTGACACGAGATCTAGAACGGCTTTTGGGTTCGAGCGACATCTGCTCGAAGCGCTGGATCTGGCAGCAGTACGACTACCAGGTGCGGACGAACACGCTGGCCGGTCCGGCGGCTGCGGATGCCGCGATTCTGCGCGTGAAAGAGACGGGCGCGGCGCTAGCTATGGCGCTCGATGGCAATGCGCGCTACTGCTACCTGGAGCCGCGCGAAGGCACCAAGCTGCTGGTAGCGGAATGCTGCCGCAATCTGGCCGTGGTAGGCGCGGACCCAGTGGGTGCGACGAATAATCTGAACTTTGGAAATCCGGAGCGGCCGGAGATCATGGCGCAGTTGGTGGAATCGATCGAAGGAATGGCGGACGCCTGCCGCTTCTTCGAGGTGCCGATTACCGGCGGCAACGTCAGCCTGTACAACGAGACGCTGGGCGAAGGGATTTGGCCGACACCGGTGGTGGGAGTGGTCGGACTGTTGAAGGGCGGACCGCCAGTTGGCATGCACTTCCCACGCGCCGGGCTTGCCGTAATGCTCATTGGCGGCCTCGGGAAATGCGATGCGGTGCATTTCGGCGGAACGCAATACGCGAAAGCGGTGCTCGGCGAGCTGTGGGGTTTACCGCCCGAGCTCGATTTGGATCACGAGAAGCGCGTACAAACGTGTGTGCGTGAGATCACACAGACGGGCGTAGCGGAATCGGCCCACGACATCAGCGACGGCGGGCTGGCGGTGGCGCTGGCGGAATGCTCGTTCGGTGCGCCGGGGATAGGCGCGGTAATTGATTTCGACTCCGGCATGCCGCCGGAGCTGTTGCTATTCCATGAAGGACCGTCGCGGGTGCTGGTGGCCACGGCTGAGCCGGAGAAAGTGCAAGAGATCGCGGCCGGTCATGGAGTGGAAGCTCTACGGATTGGTACGACCGCGGAAGGACAGCTCACGATCCGCAACCGCGGCACAGCGTTGATCAGGGCAGAGGTTGAGGCACTGCGGAAAATCTTCGAAGGAGCACTCGAAAACAAACTGCGAGACTGACGTATGTTTGATAAATTTCACGAGGAGTGCGGGGTTTTTGCTCTTTACGGCCATCCCGAAGCCGCCAAGATGGCGTACCTGGGGTTGTACGCTCTACAGCACCGCGGGCAGGAGAGCGCGGGTATTTGCACGAGTGACGGGACAGAAGTCCACTGCGTCAAGGCCATGGGCCACGTGGCGGAGATCTTCACGCCGCGCGTGATCGAGACGCTGCCGGGCGAGCAGGCCATCGGCCATACGCGTTACTCGACAGCCGGGGACACGGCATTGCTCAACGCGCAGCCGTTCTCGGTTTCGTGCAATAAGGGCCGCATCGCGGTTGCTCACAACGGCAACATTACGAACGCTTCCGAGCTGCGCCGGCAGTTGGAGCGCCAGGGCTCGATTTTCCAATCCAACAGCGACACGGAAGTGATCCTGCACCTGGTGGCGCATTCGCGCGAGCGCACGCTATCGGGGGCGTTACGGGATGCGCTTCTGCAGCTCGATGGCGCTTTTTCGCTGGTGTTCCTAGCCGAGGATCGTGTGATTGTGGCGCGCGATCCGCGGGGCTTCCGGCCGCTGGCTGCCGGACAGATGGAATTCTCGGGCGGGCGCATTGCACACGTCTTCGCGTCGGAAACATGCGCGTTCGACCTGATCGGCGCGGTGTATCTCAACGAAGTAGAGCCGGGCGAGATGGTGACGGTTGGGCCTGAAGGGGTCACGCGCGAGCGCTACGCCCCGGAACAGCCGCGTGCCCAATGCGTGTTCGAGCATGTTTACTTTTCGCGGCCGGATTCGATCGTATTCGAAAAATCCGTGCAGCAGTCGCGTGAAATGCTGGGCCGCCTTTTGGCGCGGGAAGCGCCAGCAGATGCCGATCTCGTGGTGCCTGTTCCGGACTCGGGAGTGGCCGCGGCCATCGGTTATGCGGCAGAGTCGGGGCTTCCTTTCCGTCATGGGCTGATCCGCAACCATTATGTGGGCCGGACGTTCATCGAGCCTTCCCAAGTGATTCGCGATTTTGGGGTGAAGCTGAAGCTGAATCCGGTGCGCCACCTGCTCGAGGGTAAGAGCGTCGTGCTGGTGGACGATTCCATTGTGCGCGGAACCACCTCGCGCAAGATCGTGCGAATGGTGCGGCAGGCAGGGGCGCGCGAGGTGCACCTGCGGGTTTCGTGCCCGCCTACGGTTTCCCCGTGTTTTTACGGGGTGGACACGCCGACAAAGAGCGAGCTGATCGGCGCCAACAACACGGTCGAAGAGATTCGCCGGTTCGTCGAAGCCGACTCACTGGCTTATCTATCGCTGGCGTCGTTGCGCAAGGCAGTCAACGACGATCGCAAGCATGAATTCTGCTATGCCTGTTACACCGGCGACTATCCGACCGAGCTGGTCAACATCGAAGAGCTGGTGGCGGCGAAGAAGCGCGGATGATTCAGAACGACATGCGCTGTAAGAGGTCGTCTGGAACACGGTCGCGCAGATACGGGTACTTTTCGATGAGGCGCGCGATATCCAGCAGGTCCTTTTGGCGCTTAGTCGACCTGCGCTGAGGATCGCTTGCCGCCCAGATCTTGCCTTGCAACAGGTCCTCCAGCGAGGCGACGGGGAGTGTCAACCCTAACACTTCGCGGGATGAGGAGCGCTTCGGAAAGTCCAGGTATCTCGTATCGGTCTGAATCCGGACCCGTAGCCCGGACTCCTTTGACGAAAGATTGAGGCTGTGCGGGAACTCCTCAACAGAGAAGTGACTTGCCAGAAGAGATCGAGCACGCTCAAGATCGCCGGTCGCCACGACCAAGTCAAGATCCAGGCTGACCAAGGGATCCGCGTAGGCATTGACCGCCTGGCCGCCGATCACGCAGTACTTCACCTGGTGCTCGTTCAAAAAAGCGATCAGCGATTCGAGCAGATTGGCGTGATCCACCGTCACCGCCTTCCAGAACTCTAGAGCCTGCATGGGATGCTCTCTAGAGATTGTAGCGGATCGTTCGCTGCATCACGCCCTGGGAACTACTTTGCCGACGCGAAGCGCTTTTCGACTTCCGACCAGTTCACGACATTCCACCACGCGGCGATATAGTCGGGCCGGCGGTTCTGGTATTTCAGATAGTAGGCATGCTCCCAGACGTCCAAACCCATGACGGGGAATTTGCCTTCCATGACGGGGCTGTCCTGGTTGGCCGTGGAGTAGATATCCAGTTTGGAGCCGGCCTTGACCAGCCATGCCCAGCCGGAACCGAAACGCGTGGTGGCGGCGGCGTTGAACTTCTCTTTGAACGCATCGAAGCCGCCGAAGGTGCTCTTGATGGCATCGGCCAGGGCTCCGGACGGCTGGCCGCCTTTGGGCGACAGAATCGTCCAGAACATGGAGTGATTGATGTGGCCGCCGCCGTTGTTGCGCACGGCAGTCTTGATGGCATCGGGCACGATGGCGCAGTTATTAGCAAGAAGCTCCTCGACGGTCTTGTTCGCCAGGTCGGGGGCAGATTCCAGCGCTTTGTTGAGATTGGTTACGTAAGCGTTGTGATGCTTGCCGTGGTGAATCTCCATCGTCATTTTGTCGATGTGAGGCTCCAGCGCGTCAGTCGGGTACGGTAATGGTGGCAGTGAGAATGGCATATCGCCTCCTATTGATCTAGATTTCCGGCTGGCTCAATTCTGAGCCCCGCCGGCTCGTTCAAAAGCATCGGCCAGACGAAACATACGGGCTTCGTCGAAATGCCTGGCCAGAAATTGCAGTCCTACGGGGAGTCCTTCGGGGGTCTTTCCACACGGCACGCTCATGCACGGAATGCCTGCCAGATCTCCGGTAATGGTATAGATATCCGAGAGATACATCGCCATCGGATCATTGATCTTCTCTCCGATTTTAAACGCCGGAAAGGGTGACACGGGCGCAACAATCGCGTCCACTTGTGCGAAAGCGTTCGTAAAATCACGCGCGATCAGCGCGCGCACTTTCTGCGCTTTCAAATAATAAGCGTCGTAATATCCCGCGCTGAGCACATAAGTTCCCAGCATGATGCGGCGTTTGCATTCCGCGCCGAAGCCCTCGCCGCGTGTGTTGCGATACATGTCGCTGAGCGATTCGCTGGAAGCCGAGCGAAACGTGTAGCGGGCCCCATCGTAACGCGCGAGATTGGAGCTTGCCTCCGCGGTCGCAATCACGTAGTAGCAGGCGATGGCATAATCGGTGGCCGGCAAACTGATGTCGCGCACTTCGCACCCCAGCCGTTTCAAGGTTTCCACGGCTGCGGCAATCAGACGGCCGCTTTCGCTTGTCAAATCCTTTAGATACTCGCGAGGCAGCCCAAGCTTCAACCCTTTTACGTTTCCGTCGAGATGCGCCAAATAGTCGGCGACAGGGGCTTCGGCCGAGGTAGCGTCCAGCGGGTCGCGGCCGGCTATTACGCCCAGTACGCGCGCGGCGTCGCGAACGGTTCGTCCGAAAGGACCAATGTGATCGAGCGAGCTGGCGAATGCCGTGAGCCCGTAGCGTGAAACGCGCCCATAGGTGGGAGTCACGCCGACCACCCCACAGAACGACGCCGGTTGGCGGATGGATCCGCCGGTATCCGAACCCAGTGACACCACGGCTGTGCCCTGCGCCACCGCTGCCGCAGAGCCGCCGCTCGAGCCGCCGGGAACACGGTCGAGCGCGTGAGGATTGCGCACGGGGCCGAATGCCGAATTCTCGTTGGAGGAGCCCATCGCGAATTCATCGCAATTCGTTTTACCGATGATGACGCCGCCGGCCGCTTCGATGCGCTCGACCGCAGTGGCGTCGTAGGGCGGAATATAGTTGGCCAGCAACTTGGAGCCGCAGGTGGTGCGCACGCCTTTGGTGACGATGACGTCTTTGACCGCGATGGGAACGCCCGCCAAAGGCCCGGGATCCTCACCACGCGCGAGTTTTTCATCCACTCGCCGAGCCGCGTTCAAAGCCCGTTCCTCGGAGAAGGTCAGGTAGGCGTTGGTTTTCGGATTTTCCGCGCGGGCAAAACGGAGCGCCTCCGCCGTCAATTCCGTGCTGCTGAAGCGCTGGGTGCGGAGGCCCTCCTGGACCTTATCAATGGTGAGTGCCGGAATATCCATTGTGGCTCAGCGCTTGATCACTTCGGGCACCTTGAAATATCCGGCGCCTGCCGCGGGGGCATTTGCCAGCGCCAGTTCGGAACCCAGCCCGGGGCGCGGGTGGTCGGCGCGCAGCGTAGCCGTCTCTCCCGCTTCATAGAGCACCTGCGACATAGGCTCTGTGTTCGACGTATCCGCCTCATTCAAGCGGTCGAGGTGCACCAGGATTTCGTCGAGATCAACCTGAAACCTCTGCACCTCGTCGTCGGTGAGCTGCAGGTTGGCCAAATCCGCCACGTAGCGGACTTGTTCCAGCGTGATCTTCAAGCCAGCTGCCTCTTTCTTGATGCTCGATAGATGTTCCGCAGGACCGGATCGGCGATGTCGCTGGCTTCGTCGCCCGCCGCACGCACCGCAAGCTGCGCTCTCCGCGGTCCGAGGCGTGCCGGCATAACGCGGAACTCGATATCCTCGACTACCCCCGCGCCCACGCTCTCGTCAATTTTTCGCCGAATCTGTTCGCGCAGAACGAAGAGCTGCCGCTGCCAGATGACGTCCTCCACTTCCACGATGAGGTGCGTGCGCACCAGTTTTGCGGCGCGGGCATGTGCGGCGATTTTCTTGCCCACCGCGCTGGTCCAAGCAGCGCACACCATCGATTCTGGAGAAATTGTCCCCTGAGGGAGGCTCAGTTTTCCGAGCACCCTGCTCGCGCGTTCCATGTTGGCCGGAAACCAACATTCTATCATGCGTCCCTGTGCTAGACTGGTCGCGAATTTCATCCCCTGAATCATGTGTTCACCGAAGTTGCTGCCTCTGTGCCTTGCCGCGGTCCTGGCTGTTGCGGCACCCGGCGAGCGCGCGTTTCGCGAAGAGACGCAGAAGTGGCGGGATGCGTACGAGGCCGGATTGAAAGCGGAGAACGGCTGGTTGTCCCTGGCCGGTCTGTTCTGGCTGAGGGAAGGCGAGAATACGTTTGGCGCTTCGGAGAAGAGTTCCATCGTATTGCCGTCCGGGTCTGCACCCGAGAATGCCGGCACTTTCGTCTTTCGTAAAGGCGAGACACAGCTGCGCGCCGCGCCGGGGGTGCGGTTTTTGATCAACGGCCAGCCGGTTCGATCGCCGGCCGTGCTCAAGCCGGATTCAGCGGGTGAGCCGGACCATGTGACATTGGGCCGGTTGAGCATGGTAGTGATCCACCGGGGTGATCGTTACGCCATCCGGTTGTGGGACAGCCAGAGCCCCACCAGACTGAACTTCCAGGGCATCAGGTGGTATCCGGCGAAAGAGTCGTTTCGCGTGACCGCCCGCTTCACTTCGTATCCGCAGCCGAAAATGATTCCGATTCTCAATATTCTGGGCGAGACCGAATCGAACCCCAGTCCCGGATTCGCCAGTTTCGAGATCCAGGGCAAACCGTGTCACCTGGAACCGGTGCTCGAGGGCGACCGGCTGTTCTTCATTTTCAAAGACGCGACCAGCGGTCATGGGACGTATCCCTCGGGCCGGTTTCTTTATACCGGGTTGCCGCAGAAGGGTAAGCTCGTGCTGGACTTCAATCAGGCCTACAATCCTCCGTGCGCTTTTACGCCCTACGCGACGTGCCCGCTCCCGCCCAAGCAGAATCACCTGCCGGTCGCCATCGAAGCCGGCGCGCTGAATTACGGCCACGCGAACTGAATGCTGATCTTGGCGTCGCAATCGCCGCGGCGGAGCGAGATTCTACGCCAGGCGGGTTTCTCGTTTGTGGTGCGCCCGGCCAATGTGGATGAGACAGTTCGTGACTCCGAGGCGCCAGAGGACTACGTGAAGCGCGTCGCCCGCGACAAGGCCTTCGCCATTGAGCCCGGTCGGGACGACATCGTGCTGGGAGCCGATACGACGGTGGTGATCGACGGCCGGATTCTCGCCAAGCCGATGGATCGTGCAGACGCGGTTCGCATGCTCCAGCTGCTTTCCGGACGCGAGCACGTTGTGCTCACCGGGATCTGTCTGCGAGACGCCGGTCACAGCATTGTGGACGTCGCAGAGACGCGCGTGCGGTTTCATCCTCTCTCGACGGGCGAAATCGAGCAGTACGCGGAGACCGGCGAGCCGATGGACAAAGCCGGAGCCTATGCGATTCAGGGTGGTGCCGCGAAGTTCGTGGCACGGATCGAAGGCTCGTACGCCAATGTTGTCGGGTTGCCTATCGAAATGGTGTGCACGTATCTGCAACATTGGGCGGAGCGTTAGTTCTGTGCCACAATGGCACCAGCAAACGCGCGTGGGACCTTCACTCGAAACCGGCACATCCCCCGGACTTCTTCGCCAGCTCGGCTTCACCAGCGCAACCGCTCTTGTCGTTTCGAACATGGTGGGCATCGGGATTTTCGCCACCACCGGCTTCATGGCCGGAGATTTGGGAGACTCCCGGTTAATTCTGCTCTGCTGGATTGTGGGGGCATTGTTCGCGCTCTGCGGCGCGCTGAGCTATTCCGAGCTTGGCATCAACTTTCCGAGTTCGGGCGGAGAGTATGTTTACCTCACACGCGCCTACGGACCCACGTGGGGATTCATGACGGGCTGGGTCTCTTTTTTTGCCGGATTCTCCGCCCCGATTGCCCTGGCTGCGCTTGCCTTTGCCGATTACGTGGGTTATTTTTTTCCGGCCGTGAAGCAGGCCAATGCTCAATTCACTTTAGGCACGGGTCCGCTAGCGTTGCGCTTCGGCGGTGCGCAATTGCTGGGTTCGGCACTCATTGCGGTTTTTACGATACTCAACTGCTTCGGTGTGGGACGGGCAGCGCGCGTGCAGAATCTCCTGACGGCTACCAAGCTCATCGTTATCGCCAGCTTCGTAGTTTTTGGTTTCCTGGCGGGATCAGGCGACTGGGGCCACTTTTCGCAGACGGCAACCCGCACTTCGCAACTCTCGATTCCGGTGCAATTCATGGTCAGCCTGCTTTGGGTGATGGTGGGATACAGCGGCTGGAACGCCGCGACCTATATCGCCGAGGAGCTCAAGCAACCGGAACGCACGCTGCCCTTGGCCCTGGCGACGGGCACGGCGCTGGTGACCGCACTGTTCCTCGCACTCAATTTGCTTTACATCTATTCCACACCGCTGGAGTCCATGCGCGGCGTGGTGGCCGTGGGCTCGCTGGCAGCTTCGAACCTGTTTGGCCCGCAGATCGCCGGCCTTTTTGCGGGTCTGATGGCGGTCTCGATCACGTCAACGATCAATGCCGAGGTCACGGTCGGTCCGCGCGTCTACTATGCCATGGCCAAGAACCGCGCATTTTTCAAATCCGCGGCAGTGGTGAACCCGCGCTGGCACACGCCTGTGGCCGCGATTCTCGCGCAAGGTGTGTGCGCGGTTCTCATGACTTTCACGCCGTTTCCGCAGCTGATGACTTACGTTGGGTTCAGCCTGACTTTCTTTACCGTGATGTCGGTGGCGAGCCTGTTCCGGTTCCGGCGCACGCGCGGCTGGCAGCGCACATCCCCCGTGAGCTTTGCTTATCCGCTAATTCCGGGTGCCTATATTCTGGTGGGACTGGGAATGATGATTTACGGGGTGATCTGGCAACCAAGAGCCTCGCTTACGGCCGCGGCTACCATTGCGGCGGGGGTGGCCGTCTACCACTTCAGCTTTGCCAAGCGGGCTGCATCTTAGCTCACTGCGTCGCCACGGTGCGTCTCGCGAAATTCGTCGTCGATCGCCTTTCGCCCGGCGAAACCCTCGTGCGTGCCGTGCCAGAACTCAATGGCCGGCTCGCCCAGCTTCCAGCACAGGTAAACCTCTTCGCCGCGAAACAAAGTCGGAAAATCCACCAGACCGATATCCAGATCTTTGATGATGCAACCGGAATCCTGGATCTGTTCGACCGCAGCCTTGAGATTTTGCGCCTGCTGATCGCGCTGCGAGCTGTGGTGGCGTAATTTCTCCCGGTCCACCAGGACACCGCCCATCATCATGACGCGCTGCGTCATGGCTTGTAGCTGGCTCTGCGCTTCCTCGAATGCCGTCTTACAGGCTATGGCCTGGCGCAGCCCGCTTTCGATTTGGGGCAGGAGGCGTTCCGCCGTATCCAGGGTGAAACGTCGCGGCATATTGGGAGGCGTGTTCCAGGCCGCACGAGCTAAATACCCGAAACCAGAATGGACATCGACCGGCTCCGCGGACCATCGAACTCCGCCAGTATAATACTCTGCCACGTCCCCAGGAGAACGGCCGAATTGCGGACCTGCAGGCACAGGCTCTGTCCCATGAGCATGCCGCGCAGGTGGGAGTCGGCGTTCTTGCGCTCGCAATCCGAATAGCGGGGATCGTTATGCCGCCACCCATTCTCGCGGCACACCGCCTCATCGAGGAATTGCCGGACGTCGTGCAACAGAGCGTCCTGCCATTCGTTGATGAATACCGCTGTGGTGGTGTGAAGGGATTGCAAATGAACCAGGCCTTCGCGAATTCCGCTCTTGCGAACGATGTCGTTGATGCGATCCGTGATATTGATGAGCTGCATCCGGTCGTTCGTGATCCAATCGACGATCCGGTTGAACATCCGAAGGGTTCCTTGTTCCTGGCGGCTATTCTCCCCTTTTAAATCGCTGGTGACAGGCTCCGCCTGTAATGTTCGCATGGGCACTCCTTTCAGTATCAGATCGTGATCCGCCCCGACTGGTTCCAAGAAAAATATGATGCAATCTTAATCTCATGACCATTTCGAGCCGGCTTTGCACCCGCGGGGCGGGTCGCATCACAGTTGTGTTGGCCTTCATGTTTGTTCCGCCTGCTTTTCCATGGGGTTGCGAAGGACATCGGGTTGTCGCGCTCATTGCGTCGGAACAGCTCACGCCGCACGCCAAGGCCGAGGCGGCGCAGCTTCTGGAGAGTCCGGTGTACGATTCGTCGCTGCACCGGTATTGCCCGGCGAGCAGTCTTCCACCCCTTGCGGACCTGGCGAGTTGGGCCGATGACGTCCGCGGCCAGCGCAGGGAGACTGCAGGATGGCATTTCATCGATGTTCCGTTGCAGGCACGGAAGAAGGAAATCAGTCAGTTTTGCCCGGCATCCGGATGTGTCACCAGCGCCATCCGGCAGCAGAACCAGATTTTGCGCTCCGATTCCGCAACGAAAAAGCAGAAAGCGGAGGCGCTCCTGTTCATCGTTCATTTCGTGGGCGATCTTCACCAGCCGCTTCACTCGGCGGACAATGACGATCGCGGCGGGAATTGCGTCGCGGTGGCCTTTTTCGATCACCAGCCGGAAGCGAGCGGAACCACCCAGAGCTACCGCCCCAATCTGCACGGCGTTTGGGATACCGATCTTCTGGAACGCATTTCGCGTGGCGAGGATGCCGCCTCATTGGCCGCCGCTCTGCGGGCGCAATTTGCACGTGAGATGAAGGGCTGGCTGAAGCGTCCCGTTGATCTTGAAGGCTGGGTCTGGGACAGCCACGAAGCCGCAGTGAAATTCGTTTATGGCAAACTGCCGGCGAAGATTCCGCTGGAGATTCCGCGCCCTGTGGAAAGCTGCGCGGATCACGACATGGGCAAACGGATGTTCGATCTTCACGAGCGGATCGACCAAAAGTATTTGGAAGCTGTTACGCCGGTGATTCGCCGCCAGCTGGCGATTGCCGGCACCCATCTCGCGGCGCTGCTGAACCAGATCTGGCCCTGATCTCTACCAGAACTCCCCGGCGTGCTTCTTCACGCGATCGCCGTGGGAGAGGATCTGCTCGAGATCCTTCGGCGCCCGCCAGTCATCGAGGAGGCGCAGGTTTTCTTCAAGCTCGGCGCGATTGTCGGGAGCCATGAGCGCTACGCTCACGGCCGGATTCGCGAGGCAAAATCTATAGAATTCGGCCGCGGCTGGCGGCGAGAATGCCGGCGGATCGCCTGGCGTTCCATGCAGCAGCGCTTTCCATCGAAGCCCGGTAAACGTAACAACCGGAATGTTCTGCTCCTGCGTTACGGGGAAGACGTCTCGCTCCGCGCCGCGATGCGCTGCGTTGTAGCGGATCATCAGCAGATCGAGCTTGCCCGAGGCTGCCCACCTCGCCGCGAGCTTTCGCTGGTGGCTGGTAAGCCCGATGAGCTTCAGCCGGCCCTTTCGCTTCTCCCCCGCCAGGTAATCCCAGACGCCGCCCGGCGCGATGATCCCACTCCACTCGCTTTCGGATTCGACGTAATAGAGGGTCAACACGTCGATGTAACCGGTTCCGAGTTGCTCCAGCATCGATGCGAATTCCCGCTCGGCATCACGGGCTGAACGGGCTTCGAATTGCGCCGCGACCACGACCTTCTCGCGCGCACTGCCCATGCGCGACACGGCCCGGCTTAATCCGTCCACATGGCCACACCAATTCAGATAATTGACGCCACGCTCCACCGCGAGTTTTACGTCTTCGGTTCGCAAATGCGTGTTGCCGCGCGTCGCCAGGCCTAAGCGGCAGACAGGAGGGACAGCGGCTGCCAGCGTCACCGTTTTCGTCAGTTCCTCGCGCAGCATCAGTCTTCAAATGTAGCGCTGTCTCCGTCTCTTGCAATGCAGCCATCCTTGCAAGGCGACTCCGCATTCGGTAGAGTCTTCGAGTCGGGTCTTTTCGTGCGCGCATACCTGGTTGAAGCGGCTGTAGCCCTCTTTCTCGCCATTCCGTCCGCGCTCTCCGTTGAAGTGACCACCTGGCATAACGACCGCGGCCGCACCGGCCAGAACCTGGAAGAGACCAGCCTGACCCCATCGAATGTCCACTTCACGACGTTTGGCAAGAAATGCTCGTTCCACGTTGATGGCCAAGTGTACGCCCAGCCACTCTATGTACCGCATGTGAGCATCGCCGGTGCGATCCACAATGTGGTTTACGTCGCGACCGAGCACGCGAGCGTCTATGCATTCGATGCCGATTGCGCACGCACATCTCCACTCTGGCACACCAGCTTCCTTAGGCCCGGCGTCACCACGATGCCCTGCACCAACACCCAGCAGCCGCAGTGTGACATGACGATTCTCGCGCCCGAACGCGGTATTACCGCAACACCCGTGATCGACCCCGCGCGGCACGCCATCTTTGTGGGCGCACAGACTGTGGAAAACGGGGTTTACAAGCAGAAACTGCATGCGCTGGACATCCGCACAGGCAAGGAAACCGCAGGCAGTCCCGTAGCCATAACGGCAACGGCGCCAACCAACTCCGCGACCACGCTCGACCCGCAAGAGATCGTTCAGCGCGCGGCGCTGCTTCTACTCCATGGCGTTGTCTACGTGCCTCTGGCCTCGAATGACAGCACCAACGGCTGGCTGATCGGCTATCGGGAATCAACGCTCGCGCAGTACGGCGTGTTCTGCGTTACCCCGAACGGCAGCCTGGGAGCCATCTGGATGGGAGGCGGCGGGCCGGCGGTGGATGCTTCCGGCGATATCTATTTCAGTACCGGAAATGGCACCTTCGACGCCGATCAAGGCGGTTCCGACTACGGCATGTCGCTCCTTAGGGTCGAAGCCGCGGGCGCTTCGCTAAGCGTCCTCGATTATTTCACGCCATCGAACGAAGCAGCTCTTTCCAACCAGGATCTTGATCTCGCTTCCGGCGGCGTCCTGCTCCTCCCGGATCAACCAGGCCCCTTCCCGCACGAAGCCGTGCAAGCGTTCAAGACAGGCGATATCTTCCTGCTCAATCGCGACGATCTCGGCAAGTCCGGATCTTCGCATGCCATTCAACACATCATGTTCGATCAGTCCGGATACTGGAGCACCGCAGCCTATTGGAACGGCAACGTCTATCTCGCAGGGGTCAGTGGACCGATCACGCAATGGACCCTGAAGAACGGCCGGCTCCCGTCGCATCCTACGCATTCCGGAGGCACCCTGTATTCCTATCCAGGAGCGACTCCCTCGATTTCTTCGAACGGCACGTCCGACGCCATCGTCTGGACAATCGAAACTCAGGGCGCGGTCCAGGGAGGTCCGCCGGCCGTACTTCACGCTTATGACGCCACCCACGTGTCTACGGAGCTCTACAACAGCAATCAGGCCGGTGCTCGCGACCTGCCCGGCGCGGCCGTTAAGTTTTCCGTACCCACCATCGCGAACGGCAAAGTGTACATCGGTAGCCAGACCGAAGTTGACGTATACGGACTGCTCTAGTGCCTCAGCGGCTCCGATTCTTTCCCGGTCAGCTACTCAGCGCCCAGGACTTCGCCGCCGAGCAGCAATACCACCTGGAGATGCGGCGCCTGCACAACCGCCTGCTTCACGGCGCGGGAATAGTCCAAGGTCTCGGAGTGTCGCTCGATACGACCAGCAGTGAGACCGTCGTCGTGTCGCCCGGAATGGCGCTCGATCGTTTAGGCCGAGAGATCATCGTCCAGCATCCGGCTCGGGCCGCGATCGGTCCCTGCGAATACGACTTCTGCTACGTCACCTTGCGCTACGCCGAAACGCCAACGGACCCCGTACCCACTGCAAGCGGCACATCCGAATTCAGCCGCATCACCGAAGGATTTGCGATAGCCACAGCGTTGCCCCGTGTTGCCAACCGCAGACGGCAGACAGGAGGCAGACCGAGACCAAGCTGCACGGTTCTCTGCATGGTTCCAGAAGTGAACGCCACGTCTCACAGTATCGCGCCCACGCGAAGACACACGGATTGGTGTTAATCATCTCGCTTGGACTGACCTGCCGCTAGCCGTAAGCTCCGGCAAGGTATAAAATGTGCCGCCGAAGGAGCCCTTTCCATGAAACACTTCTTGCAAACGGCATTCGTTCTGGTGCTGGCCATGCCCGCCGCGGCTCAGGTCAGCGTAGTCACGTGGCATAACGATGCCGCCCGCACCGGCCAGAATCTGGCGGAAACGATCTTGACGACAACGAATGTCAATTCGACTACTTTCGGGAAGAAGTGCTCCTATGCGGTGGATGGCCAGGTTTACGCTCAGCCGCTCTACGTCCCCGGCGTGAGTATCGCTGGGGGAACGCACAACGTCATTTATGTCGCGACCGAGCACGATAGCGTCTATGCCTTCGATGCCGATTGCTCTACCACCTCGGCTCTCTGGCACAAGAGCTTCCTCGGTACCGGTATCACTACCATGCCTTGCAACAAAAAGGGACAGCCGCAATGCGACATGACCATCCTCGCTCCCGAGCGCGGCGTCACGTCGACGCCGGTCATCGACGTAACCGCCAACAAAATCTTTGTGCATGCCCAGACGGTGGAGAGCGGCGTGTACCGTCAGAAGCTGCATGCGCTCGATATTCGCACCGGGGCTGAGATTAGCGGCAGCCCGGTCACCGTCACCGCGACTGCTCCTACGAACCCCGCCACTACGCTGAATTCTCAGGAGGTTCTCCAACGCTCCGGCCTGCTGCTGTTGAATGGAGTGGTCTATATAGCCATGGCTTCCAATGACAGCACGAACGGCTGGTTGATCGGCTATAACGAAACCACGCTCGCTCAACAGGGGGTCTTTTGCGTGACACCCAACGGCGCCGAGGGCGCCATCTGGATGGGGGGAGCCGGGCCTGCCGTGGATGCCACAGGTGACATTTACTTCAGCACCGGCAACGGAACGTTCGATGCCAACACCGGCGGATCAGACTACAGCATGTCGGAACTAAAGGTGGCGGTTGCCGGCAGCTCGCTCAACGTTCTGGATTACTTTACGCCGTCCAATGAGGCGCACCTTTCTTCGCGCGATCTGGACCTTTCTTCCGGCGGCGTGATCTTGTTACCCGATCAACCCGGTTCTTTCCCTCATGAAGCCGTGCAAGCGTTCAAGACCGGTGAGATCCTGCTGCTGAATCGCGATAATCTCGGCAAAGTCGGGTCGGCCAACGCCATTCAGGACATCAATTTCAACAAATCCGGTTATTGGAGTACGGCGGCTTACTGGAATGGGAATGTGTACCTGATCGGTGTGAGCGGGCCGATTACGCAGTGGACCTTGAACAACGGCCTACTGCCCACGGCGCCCACACACAGCGGTTCCACGTCTTACTCGTACCCTGGTGCAACGCCTTCGATTTCGGCGAATAACACCAGTGATGCGATTGTCTGGGCCATTGAGACGGCCGGCCAGGTGCAGGGTGGAGCGGCTGCGGTGCTTCACGCCTACAACGCCAATAACGTAGCCACCGAGCTCTACAACAGCAACCAGGCGGGAACGCGCGACGTGCCGGGCGCCGCGGTGAAGTTCTCCGTGCCTACCGTCGCAAACGGCAAAGTCTACATCGGCACCCAGACCGATGTTGACGTGTACGGATTGCTCTAGCGAAGGTGATCCAGGCGAGCGTTTCTGACGCTCTGTGTCGTAGCGGTGAAGTGCCGCTCTAGGCCAGAACTTTCTTTACCACTTCACCCGCCACGTCCGTCAGGCGGAAGTGCCGGCCTTGAAACTTATAGGTCAGCCGCTTGTGATCCACACCCAGGCGGTTCAGAATTGTCGCCTGCAAATCGTGAATGTGGACCGGGTCCGAGACCACGTTGTAGCAGTAATCGTCCGTCTCGCCAACCACCATGCCTGGCTTGATGCCACCGCCTGCCAGCCACATGGTGAAACATCGCGGATGATGGTCGCGCCCGTAATTGACGTCCATCAGCTTGCCCTGGCAGTAAACGGTGCGGCCGAACTCGCCGCCCCAAACCACAAGCGTGTCATCCAGTAATCCGCGCTGCTTCAAATCCTGCACCAGCGCGGCCGATGGCTGATCCACGGCCTTGCACTGCAGGGCGAGATCGCGCGGCAGATCGTTATGCTGGTCCCATCCGCGCTTGTAAATCTGGACGAAACGCACGTTGCGCTCGGCCAGGCGCCGCGCCAGCAGACACTGCCAGGCGTAGGTTCCGGGCTTTCGTGAATCCGGCCCGTACATCTCGAAAATGTGATCCGGTTCTTTCGATAAATCCACCAGCTCCGGAACCGATGTCTGCATGCGAAACGCCATCTCGTACTGCTCGATGCGCGTCTCGATCTCCGGATCGCCGAAGGCCTTCTCGTGCATCCCATTCAATGCGGCCATGGAATCGAGCATTCGCCGCCGCGTGCCCTTATCGATTCCCGGGGGGTCCGAAAGGTACAGCACCGGATCGCTGCCGGCACGGAACTTCACACCCTGGTATTTCGAGGGGAGAAATCCGGGCCCCCACAGGCGGGAAAACAGCGGCTGGTCGATGTTCAGCCCGCTGGCCTGCGAAATCATCACGACGAACGACGGCAGATTCGCGTTTTCGCTGCCCAAGCCGTAACTCACCCACGCGCCCATGCTGGGACGGCCTGGCTGCTGGCTGCCGCTTTGAATAAACGTGATCGCCGGATCATGATTAATCGCATCCGTGTTCATCGTCTTGATGATTGTGATGTCGTCCACGATCTTCGCGGTGTGCGGCAGCAGTTCGCTCAGCCAGGCGCCCGATTGCCCATATTGCTCGAACTTAAACACCGAGGGCGCCACGGGCAGCGTGGACTGTCCCGACGTCATTCCCGTAATGCGCTGCCCCATGCGCACGGACGCCGGCAGGTCCTGTCCGCGGTACTCGACGGTCTTGGGCTTGTAGTCGAACAGGTCCATCTGCGCCGGCCCGCCCGATTGATGCAGGAAGATCACGCGCTTTGCTTTTGGCGGAAAATGCGGCAGCCCCGGCAGCCCGCCGGTTTTTGTCGTGTCGGCAAAAAGGCTCGGATTCAGCAGCGATGCCAGCGCTGCTGTTCCGACTCCGGTGCTGCCCAGCCCGAAAAAGTGCCGCCGCGTCATCGCGAGCTTACATTGTTCGCAATCGTCCATGGTCCTTACTCCCGGGTGATCGTCTCGTCCAGATTCAGTATTGTGCTCGCCACAGTCGTCCATGCGGCCAGCTCTGCTGAGTCAAGCTTCGCGCCGGTCTTGTCTTCCCCGACACTCACCAGCTTCTTCGCGGCCTCTTTATTGCGCCGGTATTCCGCCGATTCTTTGCGCTCCAGCTCGCGCAGCACCTGTACTTCCTTTGCATCCGGTTCCCGGGCCGTGGCGAGCCGGAAGGCGTAGCGGATGCGCTGGGCGTCGTTAGCTCCGCCCTTACTCATCATCTTCTCCGCCAGTACACGGGCGGCTTCGATGTACGTGGGGTCGTTCATCAGCACGAGGGCTTGCAAAGGGGTATTCGTCACCGCGCGCCTCGCGGTGCACTTTTCGCGATCCGGCGCATCAAACGTGATCAGCCCCGGCGGCGGGCTGGTGCGCTTCCAGAACGTATACATGCTGCGGCGATAGAGATCGTCACCGTGCCCCTGTTGGTACGTCTGCGCGGAGTACACATCGCCGAAAGCAATCTCTTCCCAAAGCCCCTTGGGCTGGTACGGATTGACTCCGGGACCGCCCACTTTCTCCACCAGCAGCCCGCTCACTGCCAGCGCGTTGTCGCGCACCATCTCCGCCGGCAAGCGGAATCGCGGGCCGCGCGCCAGCAAACGGTTTTCCGGATCGCGCTCTTGCAACTCCGGCGTCACCCGCGACGATTGCCTGTAGGCCGCCGACGTCACCATCAGCCGCTGCATGGCCTTCACGTCCCAATTCGTCTGCACGAACTCCGTGGCCAGCCAGTCGAGCAGCAGCGGGTGGCTCGGCGGCTCTCCCTGCGATCCGAAATCCTCGGCCGTTTTCACAATCCCGGTTCCAAAATGCAGCTGCCAGTAGCGGTTGACAGCGACGCGCGCGGTCAGGGGATTCGCCGGATCCACCAGCCATTCCGCGAGTCCCAAGCGGTTCACCGGGAGGTCCTTCCCGAACGCCGGCAGGACTGCCGGAACGCCCGGCGTCACGATCTCGCCGCGATTGCGGTAATCGCCGCGGCCCAGGATCGCCGTCTGCCGCTGCTCATCCATCTCCTGCATGACCATGGCATTGGGCACGGTCCAAAACAGGTCTTCCTTTTCTTTTTGCAGGGCTTTCAGTTCTGCGTACGTCTTGCGCAGGTCGGCGGGCGCCGCGAAAGTCAGGTAGTAATCCCGCAGTTGCTCCTTTTGCGATTTCTCCCGCTTTTTCGGCAAAATCGTCACCAGCGCCCGCGCGGGCTGGTGCACGGCCAGCTGTTCGATTTCGTTCCCGGCAAGCACCCGGTTGTAAATCCGGAGATCATCCAGCGATCCCTGGAAATCAGCGCCGGACATCAACGGCGCTTCGTTGCCGATCGAACCGGTCAGCGTGTTCTTGAGTACTTCAACCTCTCGCGGCTTGCCGTCGACGTAGAATTTCACGCCGTCCGCGCCATAGGTAATCGAGAACGCGTGATCTTCGTCCTGGACAACCGGCTCTTTGGTTCGTACCTCGATCGCGTCGTCGGGCCAGTGATGGATCAGTCGCACCACCATCCCCGAAGCCCTGCGAAGCCGCGGAACGACGATCGACTCTTCGCGCAAGACCTCCCATCCGCGGCCTTCGGCATCGCGCTTTTGCAAAATCGTCATCTCCTGGCGGTCGCCGGGCGAAAACCAGAAGCTGATAGTTGCCGGCTGATTGCGCTCCAGCTTGCCGACATCACCGAATTCCACCTGTGTCTGTCCGTCGAAATCCGCGGCGCGGCCCACCGGGCCGGTTCCGTAGCCCAGATCGCCCTTTACGATTCGCCCCCGGTTGTAATGTCCGGAGCTATCCACGAGGTTTCCATCGAATTCGTAGTGCGCCAGCAACCCCTCGCGCGGCGCTTGGGGCAGTGACGCGAGCGCGGTCTTCTCCCAGGCCGCCTGCATCGGGTCCAGCTCGCTATCTTTTGGGATAGCGTCCTCGTGTGCGCAGATCGCCTGGCTTACCCGCGCGATCTCGCGCGACTGCTCGGGAGTTGCGGGCACCTGCACCGTGGGCTGGGCGTTGCCAGCCCGCCCGTCCAGCCCCTTTTCGGAAATCGTATTGAAGAACGCGTAGAACCGGTAGAAATCCTTCTGCTTGATGGGATCGAACTTGTGGTCATGGCAGCGCGCGCAGCCCATCGTCATTCCCAGCCAGACCACCGAGGTTGCTTCCACGCGGTCGACCACGTACTCGTTCTGATACTCTTCCGGAATCGCGCCGCCTTCGAAGTTGATCATGTGGTTGCGATTGAATCCCGTCGCAATCCGCTGTTCCAGCGTAGGCTGCGGCATCAAATCGCCCGCAAGCTGCTCCACGGTGAACTCGTTGAACGGCATGTTGCGATTGAACGCGTTGATCACCCAATCGCGCCAATGCCATTGCTCGCGGTGGCTGTCGATGTGATAGCCATGCGTATCGGCGTATCGCGCCAGATCCAGCCACTGCATGGCCATGCGCTCGCCATATTGCGGCGATGCCAGCAGCCGGTCCACTACCTTTTCATAGGCACCGGCGGATTTGTCGCGGAGGAACGCATCCACTTCGGCGGGCGCCGGCGGCAACCCGGTGAGGTCGAAGGTCACCCGCCGTAACAGCGTGACTTTGTCGGCTTCGGGCGATGGCTTCAGCCCTTCGCTCTCGAGCCTGGCCAGCACGAAGTTATCGATGGGGTTGCGCACCCAGGCTTTCTCATTCACCGCGGGCGGCTCTGGCCTTTTCGGCGCCACGTAAGACCAGTGCATCTCCCACTTCGCGCCCTCATCGATCCAGCGCCGGATCAGCTCGACTTGCTTGGGATTCGGAAACCGCTCAGCGAATGGCGGCGGCATGCGCTTGGCCTTTTCCGCGGCGGTGATGCGCTGGTACAACTTACTTTCGCCGGACTTCCCCGGTGCTAAAACGGCAAACAGCCCGTCTTTGGTGTCCAGCCGCAGCTTGGCCATGCGCTGCTTGTCGTCGGGACCGTGACAGGTGAAACAGTTTTCGGCCAGAATGGGCCGGATCTCGCGATCGAAGTCAACCGGCTTGGCGGGCGCTTCACCCGGTGCAGCCGAGAGGAGCCGCACCAAAACCAGCGCGCCGAAGCCGCATGCGCTGAATTTCATTGCTTGCCATTATAGTTCCGATTGCCGGCAGACGGCGTCGAACAGAGTACTGCTCCCCAGTTTGCAGCGTTTTTCAGTGTACGATCCGAACCTTCTTGCTATTCGCGTGGACGGTCAGCACCTTGCTACTCATGTCCCACTCCATTTTGCCGCCGGTAACGGATTTCGGGCTCCAGGCCCCGAGTTTGAACCGCTCCGTCGAGCCGGCGTCGTATTTCGTGTACTCAATCGCGTGATCCCCGTACTTGATTTCCTGGATGACCGAGCTGGTCCGCAATAGGTGATTCTGGTCGTCCGGCGCCAATTCCGGAAACGATGCCATGGCACGCAAGTAATGCCGCACGTAATCCCCGTAGCCGTCGGTCAGCCAGTTATCATCGCGCGGGTACCGGTTTTTGCCGTCGGTATCCACCATATATGTCGCCCAGTTCAGGCGCCGGATGGCGGCATCTTTCAGCTTCAAGTCACCGGTCTTTTCGCAGTACAGCAGTTCCACCGCGGCGTGGCGCGACGTATGACTGTTGCCCGGCACCTTGTAAACCGTTTGCTCGTTGATGGCTGTCACGCCCCACTTCTCCCATTCATGATTCGCGAACGATTGATAACTCCAGTCGAGGATGGCGGCTGCGTGCTCTTTCCAGCTCGCATCCCAGGACGGATGTTCCAATATATACGCCGCCATGGTGTCCGCATTGATCTCGGTATTGGAGAAGGATTCGGTATTGATGTCTTCAAAAAACGGCCCCCACTTGTTGGTTTTCATGGGGTAGTTCTTGAGCCATGCGCTGACGGTATCTCGGGCTGTGACGTATTTTGCCGCGCCTGGCTGATTCATGTGGATCAGTTCATCGAACAGGGTGAGAGCGCCGGTGTAATTGGTTGTGTAGGATGCGGCAAAGGTCTTCCCATCCTTGGTCACGCGGTGTATTTCGCCGGTTTGCACGTGCACGCGGAAGGGCCACGGGGAGTTGTCGCCGTCCCCCGGCTTTACTTTAGCGGCCAGTGAATCGGCAATCGCGATCGCGGAATCCAGATATCGCCGGTTGCCGGTTAGTTTGTAGAGCGACACCAACTCGGCGCCGAAGCTGGCTGCCTTGTCGGGTTGCAAAAACCCTTTGCCGGCGCGCATGTCGCCGTCGTACTCACCCGAATGCAGGACGGTGTTATACGGGTACGGCAGATTCGGCCACAGGTCGTTCTTTTGCGATATCCCATGCGCCAGCCAGTAATCCGCCATGTAGGTCATGTTGTCGCGCACCGCCGTATCGCCCAAATAGCCGTAAAGCAGGTTCCAGGACGAGAGCGCCATGCTGATCTGGTCGCCGCCCAGCCCGCGAGGATCCTCCTGATCCGGCTTCCACACCTGGTGCTGCATGTACATGGGCACGCCATTGGGGCATTTCCGCATGTTGTTCCAGAAAGTGAAAAGCAGGCGCAAGTCGTGGTCATACGCCTGCGCAGGGCCCGTTCCGTACCACGGTGTGATCTTGCCCGCGGCATCGGTCTTAATCTCGTGATAGCCAAGCTGCTCGCCGTTAGCCGGCGTGAGCAGCAGTAGCGAGCAAATCAAGAAGCGCGTCATTTTAGCCTCCAATCCTGATCTGGCCCGATTGGGTGTGGCGCACGCGCACCGCCCAATCGCCGCCCGGCAGGGGCTGCGCCGTGTAGCCTTCCTCTTGCGTATCCTGGCTCTCGCGCATTGCAGTGGCACCGGCAGTTACGTGCGCGGGCTTGAAACTCAACCGAAGGATGTCCGTCGCTTGCATATCGAACGTCTTGTATTCCACGGCGTGCGGCGCATATCTCACTTTCTGCACGACCGAGCTCGATCGTAAAACGTGGTCTTCGCCGGCAGGCGCGAACTCCGGTACCGCGCCCATCGCCCACTGGTAGTGCCGCATATAGTCCGAGTAGCCGTCACTGAACCAATACGAGGCGGTGTAATCGACGCCGCAGCACGCAATCCGGCCATCCGAGCCGGCGAAATACGTTCCGTAGTTCAAGCTCCGGAAAGCATCTTCTTTCGCTTGTCCGTCCCGGGTTTTTTCGAAAAACATGGCATTAATGGCGGCCCACCTCGCCGTATGGTCCCCTTGCCCCGCGCGTGAGCAGCACCCGAATGTGGCGTCGGGCGTCGTCTGTTCATCGATTGCCTGGGCTCCGAAGAACGGACCGCGCCCCAGCTTGATCCGCACCCAATCGAGCAGGCGCCCTACGTGCCCCATCCATTGCGGGTCCACCTCGGCGGGATCCTCGCGGGAGAGGATGTAATAGGCTGCCATCATGGGCGTGAGCTGATTCACGTCATCGGTATGGCGCGGCACGTCCTCGAAATAACCCGCCCACTTGTTCCAGGCGCGGCTCTCCCGGTTGAGCGGGTTCTCCAACATCCACTTCCATGCAATCTCGCGCGCCTGCCGGTAGCCGGCCACATCACCGGCATGGAGCCGGATCAACTCCTCAAACAGACGCAACGGGCCGGCGATGTTCCCGCCATACTCTTCTAACGCCAGCGTGACCCCGGTTCGTGCGTCCACGCGAAACGGCCACGGGGTGTGCTCGGCGTCACCGGGCCGCACATGCTTGGCGAGCGCCTGCGCGCACCGGATAGCCGCATCCAGATATTTCTGTTCTCCGGTAAGTTTGTAGAACAAGGCATAACCGGTGCCCAGTTCTCCAACCTTGTCGGTTTCGATGCCGCCGTAAAACTCATGGGGCATGTCCTGGATGCACCGCCCGTAGTCCGGCTCGTCGTCGCAGTTGGTGGCGAACGGGACGCCGGGCCACTCCCAGCCGGCCGGGGTTGTGCCGTGTGCCAGTTGATGGTCGAGCATGCCCCGAACCGCATTCACGGCTTCCTCGTCAGCCGAATACGGGTACCACCCAACGAGGGAGTCGACGAACGAGGCGAAAACCATGGCGGGGTTGTGCTGCCAGTTCGACCCCTGGAGGGTTTTGCCATCGTACACAGAGTTGATCAGATAGATCTTAAGGCCCGTACCGTGGCGGGTATCGTTTGGGACCTTGTGCTCGATGAAGTCCCAACCCAGCCTGATCACATGGTCGTAACCCAGGTTCTTCTCCGGCTTGTACCAGGCGAGCAGTTTGCCTTGGCTGTCCAATACGACGGGATGCCAGGGTACCTGCGCGTTGACGTAGATTTCCGGCGCCATGAAGAGGACTGGTAGGAACAGTACGGGAAGGGGCATGGCAAGATCATATCTTCTCGCCCACGGGTGCGCCAGCCCCCTGTATACTCGTTGAGCATGCAGACGCGCAGTTTCCGTAACGGCCGCTTAAGCGAATTGGTGCTGCGGGAGGTGCAGAAACTGATTGCTGAGGAATATCCCGAACCGGGTTCGCGGCTGCCGAAAGAAGCCGAGCTGGCAGAACGCTTCCATGTGAGCCGGATCGTGGTTCGTGAAGCAATGAAGATACTTGAAGATAGGGGCTTTGTCGAGGTCCGCGCCGGGCGGGGCACGCTGACCATCGCGCCCAAACCGGATCGAGTCAAAGAATCGCTACTCCGCCTGTTCCGCGATCAGCCTATTCCGACCATGGAAGAGACGGAAAACCTGCTCGAGCTGCGGCAGGTTCTGGAAGAAACGACGGCAAGCCTGGCGGCGGTGCGTGCCACACCGAATGATCTGGCAGAAATCGAAGCATCGCTGAAGGCGATGAAGGATGGGCATGGGGGCGCCGTCGATGAAACCGTAGCCGCGGATTTACGCTTTCACCGTGCCGTGATGCGGGCCGCGCACAACCGGTACCTGGAGATGGTTCTCGACCCCTTGATGGAGATTTTTCTGCAGCAAATCAAGCTGACGGCGAGCTTCTCGGTGGGCTGGGAGCTTCATCGTAATATCTTTTCAGAGATTCGTGCTCGCAATTCCATCGGGGCGCGCCAGGCGGTCCGGAGGCTCATGAAGCTAACTCTGGCGGATTGCCATAATGCTTTGAAAAAATTCGTTTAATCCGCATTTTCATACGGCTCGAGAACCGGACCCATTCTCTAAAACTTCTTGACAGGCCGATGGGCGAAACATATGATATTCGTACCTACGAGGAGGGTCTGCTCTTATGTCATCCGGCTTGGTTCGAAAGCTGTTTCTCGTCTTTTCCCTGTTCTGCCTCGGAGTACACGCGCAGATTAACAGCGGGCGTATCGACGGCACGGTGCGTGATGCGACTGGCGCCGTAGTTCCCCAGGCGCGCATCCTGGTTACGAACGACGCCACCGGTGCGGTGACAACGTCGCAGAGCTCGGAGACCGGCGACTACACGGTCAACTTCGTATTGCCGGGCACGTATCACGTGACCGCTGAAAAAGACGGTTTTCAGCGTGGTGCGGTGTCCAACGTCGTGGTGAACGCGGGCGGAATCACGCGCATCGATTTCAACCTGACGCTGGGCCAGGTGCAGCAGGCGGTCGAGGTTTCGGCCAACCCCATTGCCATATCGACGGAAACGTCGGAGCTTTCGAAGACATTCAGCTATAAAGAACTCGACCAACTTCCGAACATTGATCGCAACCCCTTGTACCAGATGAACCTGCTGCCGGGCGCGAACAATGACGTTGGCAGCGGTAACTATGGCACGAACGGCGGCGAAAACGGTTCGGCCGTGGGATTGACACGCAATCAGATTGCTTCGCTGGGAGGCATTGACGCCAACGCCAACAGCGTGTTCATCGAGGGCATTTTCAATCGCGAGCCGCAGAACGCCTACATCAGCCTGGTGCCTCCTATCGAAGCCATCCAGGAAGTGCAGGTTTACACCGGCAAGTACAACGCGGAGTTCGGCTTCTCGGGTAGCGCAGTGATCAACGTAGTGACCAAGTCCGGGAGCAACGAGTTCCACGGGGCATTATTTGAATACCTGCGGAACAACGACGCCGACGCCAGGAATTTCTTTGCGCAGCAGGCGACACCGTTCAAGCGAAATCAGTTCGGCGGCGCCATGGGCGGCCCGGCAATCAAGAACAAACTGTTCTTTTTCGGCGATTACCAGGGCACGCGCTACGTTACCAGTTCGCCCGGCTACACATCAGCTCCGACGGACCTGATGTACCAGGGCAATTTTTCGGAACTCTATGATCTGACGCAGCCCAAAGATGCCGGCGGCAACGCTTACGGGCAGATCTATGACCCCTTCTCCCGGGTTTTCGACAAGAACGGGAATGTGGTATCAGTTACGCCGTTTGCCGGGAACATCATTCCGGCGTCCAGGTTTGACGGGCCCGCCGCCAAGATGAATGCCGACCACATCTTCGGTACCGCGAACCTGCCCGGCCTCTCCAACAACCTGTACTATCTCTACACAAACCAGCAATACGTGGATCAAGGCGACGGAAGAGCGGACTACAACCTGTCGGACAAAGACCGCTTCTTCTTTCGTTACTCCAAGCTGAACTCGACCAATAACAACGCCACCAGCGTAAACCAGTTCTGGCAGAACGGGCAGGCCGACTCAGTCACCGTGGACCAGAACATGCAGCTGACGTATCTGCGCACGCTGGGTTCCTCGATGACTAACGAGGTCCGGCTGGGTTACAACCGCTCGCACGTCAACACCAGCAACAAGACGATGAGCAAGAACTGGAACAATTTTTACGGGATCCCGAACGGGAACCTGGGCGATCCGATCACGCAAGGCATTTTCGAGGTACAGGGCAATTTGCCGCCGCTCCACAACATCGGCGATCCGGACTGGGTGGCTTTCATCATCAGCAACACAATTTCGGTGAACGAGAACTTCACGTGGGTGAAGGGGAAGCACAACCTGAAGTTCGGAACGAACCTGAACCATGTGGAGGATACGTCAGCCGATACGATCGGCGGCGATGATCCGCGGGGCGCAGTCAGCTTCGACCCGGCGATGACCTCATATAACGGTGTGGCGGCGCCGTACGCGTACCCCAGTTTCCTTTTGGGAACACCGACAAGCATCGCCCGGGCGCGATTTGTGCGCGGATGGCCGTACCAGACTTACTGGCAAAACGCCTGGTACGCCCAGGATGATTTCAAAATCCTGCCGTCGCTCACGCTCAACATCGGCTTTCGGTATGACTTGTTCACACGGCCGATCGAGCGATACAACCGGCAGTCCAATTGGGACACACTCACCAATCAACTGGTGGTGGCGACCGGCAGCAACCGCAGCCCGGGATTGAACCTGGATAAAGGCGACGTGGGACCGCGTCTGGGATTCGCCTGGACGCCGGATCACGGCAAGACCAGCATCCGGGGCGGCTACGGCATATCCTACTGGCAGGCTTACTGGTCGGGCCCCTTAACGATTCTTGGACTGACCTATCCGAGCTACGTGAAGCAGCAGTCTCTGACTCCGAACAATCTAACACCCTCGCTATTGCTGTCCAGAGACGGCATCCCGGTGTCCTCGGCGCAGTACGACAGTTCCGGTAATCTGGTGATCCCGCCGAACGCGGTGATCCGCGGGACGGAAGCCAACTGGAAGAACCAGCGCGTCGATCAAGGCACTCTGAACGTGGAGCGGGAAATCAGGCCGGGGATGGTTCTCGACATCGGCTATGCGCACGTACGGGGAATCAACCTGAACCACGGTGTCAACATAAACCAGGCGCCGCCGCAAGCCCCGGGGGTGGATTACAACACGGCGCGGCCGCTATACGGCACCTACCCGCAGATCGGTGACCTGCCTGTGCAATACTCGACCGGCGGTAGCTGGTACGACGCGTTGACGGCAAGCTACCAGGCCAAAGTATCAAAGTACATCGATATTTATGCCACCTATGCGCATGCCCGCAACTTTGCCAACGGTTACAACATCGACCCGAAGAATATCTGGCAGTACTACGGGCCGACACAGCAGGACATTGCGCACACCTTTAATGCGCAGATTGTCGTGCAGCTTCCCTTCGGCAAGGGCCGTACTTATCTATCGAACGCGAACCGCGGCGTGGATGCCGTGCTCGGCGGCTGGCAATATTCCGGGCTAATTCACATCCGCAGCGGCACGCGCTTCGACGTGACCTCTGGCGTGAGCCTGCTGAACAACGGCCAGGGTAACCGTCCCAACCGGCTTTGCAACGGAGCCATATCCAACCCGACGGCCAACATGTGGTTCAACCCGAGCTGTTTCGTGGACGATACGGTGCCGGATACGTACGGAAATTCGGGAATCAATCCGCTCTATGCCGACGGGCAGCAGCAGCTCGATTCCTCGCTCTCCAAATCGTTCAGCATCACGGAGCGGATCAACCTGCAGTTCCGGGTCGATATGTTCAATACTTTCAATCACACGAATTTCGCCCAGCCGGATGCGAATGTGGGGGATTCGACCATCGGGCAGGTGTTTTCGACATCGGTCGACCAGCGCCGCATGCAGTTCGGGCTGCGGCTGCACTTCTGATACGCGAGCGGGAAACGGCCGGCACCACTGACATGAACCCTCGGGCCACGCGGTACCTGTTTCGTTCCGGTGCCGCCGTGCTTTTTTTGGTAGGACTGTGCGGCAGTGCGCAGTCCGCAGAAACCCCGACGATCGGCAACCACCGGGCGGTCTACGACGCCAAAGGCATGCTGGCGCCGTGGACCTCGTGGACCGACGCGCTTCAGCGCGAGATGAAGTGGTATCTCGCGTGCCCCCTGGAGAACGGGTATCCCCGTTTCGTGACGGTCACGTTCATGGATGGCGAATACAGGCCGCTCGCCAAACACATGGACACAATTCCCGCCATGCAGAACGGCGCGGGAATCATTTCTTATTTGAAGTATTACGCCTGGAGCGGGAAGAAGAATCCGAAGATCCTCGAGTTCGCACGATCGATGGGCGATTATCTGGTCAAGGAGAGTCTGACGCCGGATAGCGGCAAGTATCCGCGATTCACGCGCTCCACCGGCAAGAGGGGAAAATTTCCGCAGCCGCAGGACGCGGGCACCCAAGCCGACAAACCGTATGAGATTGAGCCCGACAAAGGGGGCATCGCGGGTTACGCGCTGGCGTTGTTATACGAGGAGACGAAGGAACAGAAGTACCTCGACCAGGCATTACAGAATGCGCGTGTTCTTGCGGCCAACATGGGGACGGGCGACGGCGCAAAAAGTCCGTGGCCTTTCCGCGTGGATTACCGCACGGGCGAGTGGCGGTTTCCAGTGGCGGCCAACATGTCCTTTAACTTGCGCCTGTTTGAGAAGCTGGTGGAACTTGGGCATGTCGAGTTTGCCGAGCCGCGCGCCAGGCTCTGGGCTTGGGTCAAGAAATATCAGATTCCGAATGCGGCGAAGGACGGCTCGTTGTGGGTGCAGTTCTTCGAAGACCACGCGGAACCGGACAATCGCAACGCCTGGTCGCCGCTGAACCTGGCGCGCTATCTGATCGAAAAGAAGGACGCGGTGGATGCGGATTGGGCGGCGGATGCGAAAACCCTGATCGACTTCACCATTCGCAACTTCACCAGCATCCGCAGCGGCGTGCCGGTTTGCGGAGAACAGACGTACGACAAAGAGCCGTGGGGCGGGATTCTCTCGACCTACGGTGCCGTGCTGGCGATGTATTCGGCAGCAACCGGGAGCGCGGAATACAAGGCCCTGGCGTACCAGGCGCTCAACTACGCCATGTATGCCATCAATGACGACGGGTGCCCGCGGGAGAATTCGGTGCAACCGGGACGGGGCGGCTGGCAGGAGGACGCGCATACCGATAAGATCCATAATTTTGTGGATGCCATGAACGCATTTCCCGAGTGGGCCAGGTAGCGAGTGAGTGAAGAAAAGCCGCGTCTGTTGATCATCGGCGCCGGTGGCTTTTTGGGTGAGCATGTGTCGCGCGCGGGGCGCGGCACATACGAGGTTTTTGAGGCTGACCTGGCGCAGCCTGACGGGGAGAAGGGGTTGAGCGTCGATATCACGTCGGAAGCGAGCGTGCGTGCGGTGTTCGATACGGCGCGGCCGCAAGCAGCTGTTCTGCTGGCGGCGATATCGGATATCGATCAATGCGAGCAGCGCCCGGAGCTCGCCGAAACCGTCAACGTACGCGGTGTGGCTCACGTGGCGACAGCTTGCCGGCGCGCGGGAACCCGGCTGGTGTTCACATCCTCGGCGGCAGTATTCGACGGCACGCGCCACGGTTATCGCGAAGAGGATCCGCCCACGCCACTAAGTGTCTACGGAAAGACCAAGGCGCGCGCGGAGGCGTTGATTGCAGCGGAACTTCCCGACGCTCCGATTTTGCGCATGGCGCTGGTGATCGGCTTCGCGCAGGCGCAAAATACCAATGCGATGCTGAACCGGTTCGCCGCCAAGCTCCGCGCAGCAGAACGCGTGGTCCTGCCGGTGTTTGAGCGCCGCAATCCAATCGACGCGGCGACACTAGCGCAGATCATGCTGCGATTGCTGGCGGGAAAAGACGGCGGAGTGTTTCACGCCGGCGCGGCGGAATCCATTTCGCGTTATGAGCTAGGGGTGCGGCTTGCTGAGCGCATGGGATACCCGAGCAAACTGGTCGAGCCGCAGACGGACCCGGCGCCGGGAAGGGCCCCGAGGGGGCTCGATCACTTTTTAATCTCGGAGCGTGTGATGGCGGCTTGCCGCATGCGCATGCCGAGTTGCGATGAAGTCATAGACAGGGCCATTCATGGAACTACCCAAAGCGATACATGAACTGGAGTACGACCACGGCGCCATGTACGGGCCGGAGGAGGAAGCCGCGCTCCTCGAAGTCCTGCACGCCGGCGCGCCGTCGTGCGGGCCGAAAGTCAAGAAATTCGAAGAGAGCTTTGCGGCCTATTGTGGGGCGCAGTTCGGCCTGGCGGTGACGTCGGCCACCGCGGGCCTGGAACTCGCGGTGATTGCCGCGGGCGTCGAACCGGACGATGAAGTCATTACGACACCTGTGACCTGGATCTCCACCGCGAATGCGGCGGCGGCACGCGGGTCGCGAGTCGTTTTCGCGGACGTAAACCCGCGGACACTGAACATCGATCCTGCGTCGGTAGCGGCGAAAATCACGCCGCGGACGAAAGCTATTATCGTGGTGCATCTTTACGGGCAGCCGTGCGACATGGATTCGATCATGGAGGTCGCGCGGGCGCGCGGCATCACAGTAATCGAGGACTGCGCGCACGCGGCGGGCGCGGAATACAAAGGGCGCAGGACAGGAACGCTGGGCGACATCGGCGTTTTCAGCTTTCACCAGCAAAAAAACATGGTCACGCTGGGCGAAGGCGGGATGATCACGACTGATCGGAAAGATCTGTTCGAGCGCATGCTGTCTTTCCGTTCATTGTGCTGCCTGACGTACGATCCCAAGGGGAAGTATCTGCCGATTGATGAGACCAAGCAGCCGATGGGGAAACGTTACTGGTATCTGGATTTCGACGACATCGGATACAACTTCCGTATGACGGATGTGCAGGCGGCGGTGGGAATCGAGCAGCTACGCAAGCTGGACGGGTTCAACGCGCGGCGTATCGAGATTGCGAACCGTTACTGCGAGCTGCTGCGCGGCATTCGCGGCCTTACGCTCCCATATGTTTCGCCTGACGTGAAGCACGTCTTTCATGTCTACTGCTTGCTGGTGGAACCGGAGTTCAAGCTGAATAAAGAAGATTTCATGTGGACGCTTTA
>Ga0070734_10000420_pt1 | contig 92570 bp, 88 predicted proteins | sample Coa_R1_8_FD_66444 | JGI IMG/M metagenome (GOLD analysis project Ga0070734, IMG submission 66444) | Surface soil microbial communities from Centralia Pennsylvania, which are recovering from an underground coalmine fire - Coalmine... | ecosystem: Environmental > Terrestrial > Soil > Unclassified ...
ATTCGATATTGCGCAACATCTGCTTCAAGCGGACAGGCTTGTCTTCGAAAGATAGACGCCGTTTCAAATAATCAATCATCTGCCCGACAGTAACGGTTTCCTCATCGACTTGAATCATCGGGCGCGTGCGCGCGCGGTCGAGAATCTGCTGGAACGTCTTAACTAGATCGATCACGTCCGCGGCGAGTTCCGGCTCTGTGCCTTCAGCGTTGATAAAATCCTTGAGCGCCGGGTTTGACAACACCGCGTCTTCAATTTGTTGCTTCTGATGCAGCATTTGCGCCGCAGACTTAAATTTCTCGTGCTCAATCAGCCGATTCACTAATTCAGCGCGCGGATCATCCTGCGCTTCCGACGAAACCGCCGGGTCGCGCGGCAACAGCATCTTCGATTTAATGTGAATCAGCACCGCCGCCATGTAGATGAATTCCGCGGCAATATTTACATCGAGCTCTCGCAGCTTCTCCACGTATGCCAGATATTGTGCTGTGATCTTCGCAATGGGAATGTCGTAGATGTCAATATCCTGCTTGCGAATCAAATCGAGCAGCAGGTCGAGCGGGCCTTCGTAAACCAGGCCGACGCTGACCGCGAAAGGGAAGTCGCTCTCAGCTTGTTTTTTCGGCGCAAGTTCTTCGGTCGCTGTTTTGATGGGTTCAGCCATTTTAAGAACTACTTCGGCGGCGCATTCAGCGACATGTGCATCGCTTCGCGAACTTGCTCCATGGTCGCATTCGCAACTTCGCGTGCCTTCGCCGAGCCAGCTTCTAGGATATCCCAGGCGAGGCGCGGATTCTCCTCATATTTCTTGCGGCGTTCCTGCATGGGATTAAGCACCTGAACCAGTGCATCTGCGGCCCAGCCCTTGCACTCGATGCACCCAATGCCTGCGGAGCGGCAGCCTTCGTACACTTTGGCCATGGTCGCTTTGTCGCTGAATATCTTGTGCAGATCGCCCACGGGACAAACATCCGGGTTGCCCGGATCTGTCCGGCGCACGCGCGCCGGGTCCGTCGTCATGGTCTTGAGTTTCTGGCGAACGACCGGCTCAGGATCGGAAAGCATGATCGTATTGCCATACGATTTCGACATCTTGCGGCCATCGGTACCCGGAAGCTTCGGTGTTGGCGTGAGCAGCGGCTGCGGCTCAGGAAGAACTTCTTTGCCCTTGATTTTGTAGAACTGATTGAAGCGTCTCGCTACTTCACGCGTCAGTTCGATATGCGCGACCTGATCTTCACCGACTGGCACGAAATCGCCCTTATAAATCAGAATATCCGCCGCTTGCAGTAGTGGGTATCCAAGGAATCCGTAGGTGCCAAGGTCTTTTTCCGTGATGTTTTCGCGCTGCTCTTTGTAAGTCGGAACGCGTTCCAGCCAGCCCAGCGGCGTGATCATCGAGAAAAGCAGATGCAATTCGGCATGTTGTGGCACATGCGACTGAATGAACATCGTGCAGCGATCAGGGTCGAGTCCCGCAGCGAGCCAGTCAATGGCAACATCCAGCGAATTCTGTTTCACGCGCGAGGTATCGGCGTAATCGGTGGTCAAAGCATGCCAGTCAGCCACAAAAAAGAAACATTCGTACTGGTCTTGCATCTTGACCCAGTTTTCGAGCGCGCCGACAAAATTGCCAAGATGCAGCTTGCCCGTCGAGCGCATGCCGCTAAGAACACGTTTACGAGGAGTAGAAATAGTCATCAAACCCCGAGAAGCACTGCATCAAAGATCCCGATGACCGGGTAAATCAGCCTGCCCAGAAGGCCGCCTCCAAGAAACACTAAAGCCATCAGCATGAAGATCCCCGCCGTGTCGTAAATACGAAGCAGGTTGGCCGGCAAAAAATGTCGTAGAACATGGCTGCCGTCCAATGGAGGTACGGGAATGAGATTAAAAACGCCCAGCACGATGTTTACAACCATGAATTGATAGAGCAGCAAGCACGCGGGAACAAGAAACGAATCGGATTGCAGCGAAACAAATCCTTGCGGAATGCCATAAACAACTTGCGCACCGAATGCCGACGTGTGCTTGATGATCATCAGCAGGGTCACTGCGACGGTTGCGACGGCAAAATTGCTGGCAGGGCCAACGACGGACGTAAGAACATCATCGAGCACCGGGTTCTTAAAATTCCGAGGATTGACAGGTGTTGGCTTCGCCCACCCGATGACCGGGAAGTGAGTAAAAGCCGCAATCAGCGGCAACAAAACTGTTCCCACGGGATCAATATGCTTGAGGGGATTCAGGGTGACGCGTCCCAACATGCGCGCAGTCGGGTCGCCGCGCAGATTGGCCATCCACGCGTGAGCGGACTCATGCACGCTAATCGCAAAGACAAAAGCGATCAGCTGAAACAAAATGTTGACATGTTGTAGCGTCATTACAGGCTGATTTCGATACTAACACGCCCTATTCAACACCTATCGCGCGGGCGCTCCGCCCGCGAACGCAGGCTTCGCGCAGTATGCAGGCTACTTCTTCTCGAACGCCTTTTTCGCTTCTTCCGGCGCGATAGATTTCACTTTCAGCGGTTTGGCCGGTACTCCACCGACAATCATGTAAGGCGCGACATCTTTGGCCGCGACGCCGATAGAACCGACCATTCCGTGCTCACCAACTTTTACTCCGCTCATCACCGTGGCGTGATAGGTGATTCGCGCACGCGGGCCAATTTCAGTTTTTTCGTTGCTGACGATCATGCCATCGTTGAGATCGTGGGCATGCGAGTAAATATTCGCGTAATCCGAAACCGAAGAGCCTTCATGAATAATGATTTCGCCGCGATCATCGAGCAGCACATATTTATGGATGGTGCAATTGTCTTCTACTGTCAGGTTGTAACCGTAAGAAACTTCCACTCCGTGAAATATCTTCACGTTTTTTCCCACATGCTTGAAAATGTGCCGCGCCAGCATATAGCGAACCCGAAATCCGAGCCAGTGATTCAGGCCGGCAGGTGAGCGGTCAAACATCATCCAGAACCAGATGAGCGGTTTGCGCTCGGCGTATTTAGCGCCATCCACGTCACCATAGTATTCCGGTTCCAATGAGGCGTTGCGTGGGTCAAAAGAGTGGATCATCGTCTGCGCAGCCAGGCCAATATTTGCACCCGGCGCCGAATAAGGCTGGCCGAGATAGAGCTCGTGCAAGGCATTGCGCACAACGTCGCTGCGATGGGCAGGGTCCGGGTTGCCGAATTCACGGTCCAGCGAATCAATCCAGGTCGTAAAAGCTTTTTCCGCCGCAGGCGACGGCATAATATTGCGATATTCGTATCGGGGCATAATGGCTCGCGTTTCTATAAGCAGTTAGAAAATAACATACCTTCGATGGCTTAATTCTTGATGCTGCTCTGCGGCTGCATTTCCGACCATGTTCCGGCAATTTGCATGTTCTTAAGTTTCATATTGCCGCCAGGTTTGGGCACCGCAAATCCCACAGATTGAGCCACGGTGAGAAATTGTTGGGGCTGCGTATCGCCATGAAGAGTAAACCCATAGCCTGTGCGCGAAACCCATCCTTGAACACTAAGCGGGGTTGGACGTCCCGTCGAAATGTGAAATGGCCCGATGTTGAGGCGCGTTTCGGCGGCAGCTGACGTTGCAGTACTTTTCTTGTGTTGAGTTTGAGCGCTTGGAGCAAACGAAAACGGTACATTGCCCAACACAAAGTCCGCATTCGCCGAACTTGAAATGAATCGTAGTTGGTTCGTACTTCCTTCACCCTGCCATATCTTGCCATCCCGGTCATCTTCGGGCTGAAGTTTGAAGCTGGCATCTAACGTCCCTTCAGCACGAAGGTCCTGCGGAATGTTTTTCCTTGTGTGAGTTGCCAGCGACACCAACGATTGCATTGGCAACTTCTGCGCCGCAAAATTCAAATCGTAACGGCGCATCCCAGCCAAATTCGCAATATTTCCATTGACAGAAATTGCTCCGGACCCAACCGGCGCGTGGCAATCCAAATCAGAGATGGAATGATCCCCAGAACTGTATGTGGCTGTGCAGCTCGCAGCCAGCCGCAATTCGCCCCCGCTCACAATGTCAAAACGGCGAAAGTCCCGAATAGAAGCAGTGGATGCTATGTGCAAATTTCCGGGATTGCCCGTGAGAGTTGCGTTCAGCCTGATAGTGCCGCGCCAGCCCGCATCATAACCGCGAATCAGTTTGGTGAACTGCCCAAGTTGCGCGCGGTCCCACTGAAGTTGGAATTGCAACGGTGTTTCTCGCAGAGCGGTCGATCGTTGCCAGGTGCCCTCAGTTGTTAGAAGTCCAGTATCGCTGACGTTTTGATCCGTACGCAGCGGCACGGCCTTCAGGCGCATACCCCAGGAGTTTTCTGAATCCTGCCATAGCGAAAAGTCTGCGTCAGTCAGTGAATAAGGAGTTTTTTCCTGGCCCAGCTTACAGTTGATGCGTCCCTGACTGGCCTCAATATAAGGAAATCCCGGACGGCGCTCGGTCTTTGCCTTGCTGGTCGGCGCAGCTGGAATTTGAGCATTGCGCTCCAGAAGATCTTCCAGGTTCCAGTGCCCTTGACTGTTACGCACCAAGTTCAGGCTGGGCTCGTTTAGTTTAAGACGGGAAATTTCCAGTCTTCCCCGCAGCAATGAGATGAACCGCAAATCTGCGGTGACCTGCGCTGAGCGCAGCATGGGCTCCGCACCAAATGCAGGATTGTCATATACGACAAAATTATTTAGATCAAAGCCGGGGCGTGGCAGCAAGCGGAACGTAGCATCAGAAATTTCCACCTGGCGGCCAACCGCTAGGCTGATTTCTGCCGTAATCCGGTTATGAAGAGCTTTGACGCCGGGACGAACGAAGAACAGAATGAGAAGTAGAAACGAGACCAGTATCAGAATGCCACGTTTCGTACGCCAAAATCGCCATGGCAAAAAACTCAACGAATCACCCTTAGAGTGCGGCGCCAGCGAGTTTCATCGAAGAAATGTAGAATCACTTTTGCCATAAACCCAACTCTGTCGCCAATGCCGGTTTGCAAATACTGTAGGGGCGGGGTCTCGAACGACCAATAAATGAACATGGGGCGCCCAATCACGTTTTCACGGGGAATAAAGCCCCAGAAGCGGCTATCCAGGCTCACGTCGCGGTTATCGCCCATGCCAAAATAAGAATTCGGTGGTACGACTAAGTCTTCCCCTTCAATATGTTTGGAAAGCTCCTCCTGCCATTGCGGAGAAACATTGTAGAAATCCGAAGGAGACACCGCGGGGAAATTGTCCCGATAAGGGTTGTAGCCATCGTTAGAGCTGTGAATGACGTACGGTTCGTCCAACTTCACGCCATTTCGGTAAACCGCGCCATCGCGCAGATGAATTCGATCACCGGGCAGGCCGATGCACCGCTTCACAATATAAAGGCCGGGTTCCGCGGGAGACAGAAATACAAAAATATCTCCGCGCTTGATGTCGCGGTAGGGAAGCAACGGGCCCACCCATTGACTGGGAGGCGCGAAACGCACGCGGTTGACGAATACGTGATCGCCAATCAGCAGCGTGTTTTCCATCGAGCTCGATGGAATTTCAAAGGCCTGGAAAATGAATGTGATGATGAATAAACCAGTCACGAGGACCGACGCGAGCGAAGTCAAAAATTCGACTGGAGTTTCGCGCGGTTTTTCTTCCTGCTTAACTTTCTTGGCCACAGATGTTTCCTTAATTTTTATCTTCAGTAAATGATGCGCAAGGTGCGGTTCCACCGCGTAATTTGTACTACGTGAGTCACCGCATAGGCGAGATGCAGTAGTTTATCACCCGGACTGGGAGCGTACGGCATATCATCGCTGTTCGATTTTACTGACCAATAGATTACCAATGGCCTCCCGACAATGTTGGCGCGGGGCACAAACCCCCAATACCGGCTGTCCTGGCTATCATCGCGGTTATCGCCCATGACGAAGTAGTAGCCATCGGGGACGATGAGTTGCCCGTCATCCACCAGCTTGCGCATTTGCAGCCACCATTTTCCATCCAGCCCGGGGACGGGAATATTGACTTTGGGGAAATCATCACGAAAAGGGTCATGCTGGTTCGAAATGTAGTGTACGTAATTTTCCGTGATCGGATTGCCGTTGATGTAAACCTTCCGGTTAATAAGTCGCAGATGATCTCCCGGCACGCCAATGACCCGCTTCACAAAATGTTGGGTCGGGTCCACGGGATAATGGAACACGATAATGTCGCCGCGCTGCACCGTATGGTACGGCATAAGCTGATCAAAGAACCCGCTCCCATAGCGCAGTTTATCGACTAAAAGATAATCGCCGACTAACAGCGTGTTTTCCATCGAGGGCGAAGGAATCTGGAAAGCCTGCACAATAAACGTAACCACGAATACCGCTATGATGACGGTCGTCAGAAGCGCCTGTGTCGCTCCGGGCCATCCTGATTGCGCGGGTGAATGTGCTGCTTCCATGGCTACAGCATTATGTTACTAGACCGTGCTGCGTTGTTGTTCCAGCAATATCAGATGCGAATTACTTCGACCGCGATTTCCTCGTAACCTCTTGCTCCGACGCCGGTAAGGAAGCGAGGTATTCGAGCGCTTGCCGTGCGGCGCCCTGCTCGGCGTTCTTTTTTGTGTTTCCTTCAGATTTTCCTACAAATTCAGGGAAATTGCCCACAGCGGACTGCAAACGAACTTCTACCGTGAATGTCTTGCTGTGTTCTGGCCCGTGTTCCTTGACCAGTATGTAAGTAGGCTGCGGACGGGAGTGGGCCTGTAGCCTCTCTTGCAAAGTTGACTTGTAGTCGGTGACCGGCATGACTCCGCCTTCCCCGGCAATTTTGTCCAACTCGGGAGCTACGATTCTGCGAACAATAAAATTGCGGGCAGCTTCCAGTCCGCCATCAAGATAGAGCGCTGCCAGCAAAGCTTCGAGAGCATCCACCAGCATGGCGGTCTTATTTCGACCGCCGCTTTTTTCCTCTCCCCGGCCGAGGCGAAGGTAAGAGCCAAGTTGAAGTTCTTGCGCTACCTGAATGAGGTGTTTTTCACTGACAAGATGGGCCCGCAATTTGGACAGCTTGCCCTCGCGGAAATGCGGAAAACGCTGGCACAGTTCTTCCGTGGTCACCAGCCCGAGCACGGCGTCGCCAAGAAACTCCAATTGCTCGTTGTCACTCGTTGCAACGAGTTGATCAGCGGAAGGCTCCAGGGATTGGGCCGCTTCCGCCTCACGCGCGTGGGACGTGTGGGTTAGGGCTTGATCCAGCAATTCCGCGCGGACAAAACGATGGCCCAACTCGCGTTGCAAGTTCGCATTGTCATGCGACTTCATATGGGGCGTTAATTGATCCAGACCCTCTACGCCCCAGGAGCTTTTGCGGGAGCAGTCGGTGCCGCGGCTGGCGCAGCATTTGGAGCGCTACCGCCGGTCAACTGCACCAACCGGTCACGTTCTCGACGGGCCAAAGTGCCTGAGGGCGTGTTGTCTTGCGTCAATTCGACGGCACGATTGGCTTCTTTCAGCGCTTCGGGATATTTGTTTTGTTTGTCGAGGGCGATGGCCAGACGTAAGACTACAACCGGATCAGGCGAAGAAGGGAATGCGTCAATAGACTTGTGAAAGCTGGCTTCAGCTTCGGCGTACTTCGAGGAATTTAATTGAATCGCTCCAATGATGGAATAGGCGGTCGATCGGAGCGATCCTTTATACTCGTCCACCTTTTCCTGTGAAGTTCCCGGCGGAATGATGATGTCAGTATCCACGGTTTGAATGGATCTCTGGGCTGCCTTCATGGCTTCGTCGTAGCGTTGATCTTTATCCAGGTCGGTATCGCGGGTGCGCTCGGTCAGGACTTCCGCTACCCCAATCAAAGCTTCCGGATCATCGGGGTCAATCGCTAGGATTTTGTGGCCGACATCGAGCATCTTGTCGCCATTGTTCGCATTCTGATAGGCACGCATGGTGGCGCGGTAGAGGATCACGCGTAATTCGCTGTCAGGGAATTTCGCGGCGAAATCATCCGAGGCTTTCTCCATCGCCGCCGGATCGGTATTGGCAGCAGCGGCCTTGTACGCATCGAACTCCGGTTGCGTTTTTGCTTGTGGAGGCCGTTTCCCTTGTTGTGGTGCGGCTGCTGTTGTCGCTACTGGTGTGCTTTGCGTGGCCACAGGCGTGCTCGTCTGCTGGCCAAAACAAACTGCCGTTAACGTGAGAACCGCTGCCAGAGATAGTTGATTCATAATTTCCTCGTATGCTCCGTATTGCATTTTATGCTGAACGGAGAAATATACAGTTCAACTCTTACTGCTGGGGCTGCGCCGGTACTGGAGGCTCATACGGCTTTTGAATGCCCCGTTCCGCCGCTGCTTTAACCTCAGGCATCGCGCTGCCCGTACTCAGCGCCGCGCGGTAATGGTCCAACGCCGCTTCACGCTCCTCTTGCAAGTCAAAAATCCTTCCCAGATAAATGTGAGACCACGCCACCAGCTTGGGTTCATGCGAAACACCGAGCGTTTGCTCGAAGTATTTCTTCGCCCCGTCCATGTCACGCTCCATGGTGGCAGCTTGGGCCATGATAAATAAGGCGCGCCCCGAATCCTCGTTTTTTGCGTCCAAAGCTTCCTGTGCTAATTTTTGTGCCGTGGCGGCATCTCCCGCGCTTAACCGCTGTTCCGCCGTGACGAGCAATTTGCCCTGCATCGGCTGCGCCAGCCGCAAGACTTCCGGATCAGCTTGGCCGGCAAACTGAATTTGCTCTGCCGTTTTTTTCTCTTTGCCGACATCAATGCTCGCCAGCATGACGCCATAGGCATTGCGGAATCCGGCGTTGTCTTTTTCGAAACGCAACAGGGCATCATAAAAGTATTGCGTCAAAATATAGCCCTGTTCCATGGATTCCTGCACCGCCTGTTGACGCTCCGCTTCCGGCGCTTTGCTCGAGCCGGAAGTGCGGGCTTCAATGGCCCGGATGAGCGACTCAGTAGCAAGCAGGGAAGAGCTGCTTTTGAAGCTCGCATCCATGGGCGCATTCTTCACCGTTTCGAGCAGCGGGTCGAGCCTCTTGATCGAGTCCGGATACTTGAGCGCCATCGGATCCAGCAAGTAGTGCAGGTAAGTGTGCCGCACCTGCTCCATTTTTAAAGAGGTCTCTTTGCCCGGCGAAATGACGACAAAATAATCTGCGCCATAATTGCGCGCATTAGTTTGGCCGGGAGCGCCCAAAGGATCGAGATAGACCGTAAAGCTGTGGCCAAGATAGCCCGCCGACGGCAATTTCAGATAGACCTCAGTGTCGAACAACATCTTCGAAACCGGCTCGTGATAACGCTGCGTCAACTCGGCATAAGCAGCCCGGTGCGTCATCCAGATCGCATGCAACCCTGCTTCGGTATAGAACTTCTGTAAAAACGGCAGAAATCCAGCCACGCCGGAAGCATCCGGCGGTAAATCAGTATCTTTGCCCTTGATGGATAGTTCCGGCGGAGGCGTTGTGTAGAGCGCGAGCGATACGTACTGGGCAAGGTTGCGTCCATTGTCCGACGCTTGATGGTCCGTATAGAACTGGCACAGCGTTTGGCTGGCATCGTTGGCGGCTGCCGAAGCTTTTACGTTCTTCGCAATTTCCGCGCGGACTTGCATACGCAGCGGATCGGAGGCAGCCAGCTCCGCGTCGTATCCGCAGGCGTTCATTCCCGCGAGAATGGAAAAGAGGGTTTCGCTTGTGTCCAATGTGACGGCCGATGTGTTCTGGGCCGCGAGCGGCATTGCAATCATGCCAGCCCATGCCAGTACAAGCGCAAGACGGAAACGCAGGGTCAGACGAACCTCCGGGATACGCACAACATGTTAGAGCCAGTTTATGAGGTTATCGAAGGAGGGTCAACGCGAGGGCGGACAGGTGGCTCACACAAGCCGCCGGTTTTGCAGTGCTGGCCCAGCTTTGAAATTCTCATTCTTTGTAGCCTCATTAAAAGGGGATGCCCCACCCTTCACGGTTTTTGAAGGGTGGGCACGATGAACCCGATAAACCGGTTTTTCCTGTCTCCTAATAAGGCCCCGATTTATACTTCCGGAATTGATTGCTTCGAGGGCCGTGGTGCCCACGCTTCGAAAACCGCGAAGCATGGGGCATCCCCAGTAGATTAAGATGCGAGAAGAAAATCCGCGAGCATTGCATGGGCCAGCCCCTCGCCCTGGAATCATACTGATCTTTTAAGATTCAGCCATTTTGTCGAAGAGGCGTGCTTGAGCGAACTCGCCCAACTTGCGACTTGTTGCAGCGAGCATCTTATACGTCAAAGACGTTGGTGGGCCGGGAGGTCCCGATTGCAGGCATAAAACGAATTCCCGGTTTGCTTCTTTAAACGATCGCAGGTTGTAAAGCGTGTAGCCAAAGTGGAAATGGAAGTTAGCTTCCCAATCTTCTGGCACACCGATGCGATTCGCTTCTAAGAATTGTTCTTTAGCTAGGGAGTCTTCTTTCAACTCAAAATAGCAGCGACCGAGGTGGCAGCGCGCACATGCTTCGATTTCCTTGTCCAACGGGAACTTAACTACGCTTTCTAGGATTGGCCGAGCCTCCTCGTAGCGTGGTATATGCATTAGAGTAAACGCGCGCTCTGTTTGTATCTCTTGATAGAGACTCTCACCTTGTTTCGTGCTTAACCATTCAGCATATGTACCTAGTAAACACGAAAGAGCCTCAATAGCATCTTCATTGTTCCCTTCCTTCATGAATAATTTAGCTGCAAACAGATCGATCTGCACGGAAGCTTCTAAATCGCCTATGATGAGTGGCTTGGCTTTTGCGACGCAGGCCCGAGCTTCCTCCATCCTGCCTAACTCCGAATAACAGGTTGCTTGGTCGAGCAAGAAACCCGCCTTATCAGCCGCATCGACGCTGTCCGATTCCAGACCTTTGAACTGAGCTAAGGCTTCATCGAACTTTCCTGAATAACACAAACGATGAGCATGTTCGATTGCATCGTTCATACTAGAATTCTTAGGAAGCACTGAATTTTCCGACAAACGTCTCCGGCGATCTAGAATCAGAATAATCGCCGCATTCGAGTGTGAAGTACAAACTGCACAAACCGCTAGCATTCGTTGAATCTAGCTTTCTTACTCCCCACTCAAGCCAAATACGGCCTGAATGACGGGTGGCCCACACAAGCCGCCGGTTTTGCGTGCATCACATCAAATGGATGGGTGGCCCATTCTTGCGCGTTCGTTGCGCAAGAGTGGGAACCACTGAATTCGCCAACAAACGTCTCCGGCGATCTAGAATCAGAAATCATCTCCGCATTCGAGTGTGAAGTACAAACCACACCGCTCTTACTGCTACGTTACTCATCCTCCAAGTTCTCCAGAAACGTTGCCGACGGCGCAAAAAACAAACTTCCTGTCACGGCGCGGCTAAAGTCCAGGAGCCGGTCATAGTTGCCCGGTGGTTTTCCGATAAACATATTCTGAAGCATCTGTTCGGTTGTTTTTGGCGTTCGGCTGTACCCAATAAAATAGGTCCCGAACTCGCCTTGACCGGGTTTCCCAAAGGGCATGTTGTCACGGAGAATCTTGACCTCTTTGCCATCCTCCACAATCGTGGTCAGGGCATTGTGCGCGGAAGATGGTTTCACCTCATCGCTCAATTCGATATCGGTTAGCTTTTGGCGCCCCACGATCCGCTCTTGCTCTTCCGTAGAGAGGGCGTTCCACCGGGCCATATCGTGCAAATACTTCTGAATAATCACGTAGCTTCCACCCGCAAACGCAGGGTCTTCTCCGGCGACCAGCGCGGCATTCAACGCCGCTGCGCCCCGCGGATTTTCTGTTCCATCCACGAATCCAAGAAGGTCGCGATCGTCGAAGTAGCGGAAGCCGTGGGTCTCGTCCACGGCGGAGACGGCCCCGCCAATCCGCTGCATGATTTGGGTGACCAACTCGAAGCACAAATCCATTCGTTTGGCGCGTAAATGAAACAACAAGTCAGCAGGAGTCGAGACGGCGTGCCGTTCTCCTGCCTTGATCTCGCGAAATGGGTGCAGTTCGGCGGGCCGGGGTTTGCCGAAGAGTGGGTCCCATGCCTCCGATCCGAATGCCGCGACGCACGAGAGGCCTCCTTCGATGCGGCGAAAATCAACGGCCCGGAAAATTCCCGGAAGATCGGCACAGAGCGAGCGCACGGTGGCATAGCTCTCGCGCCCCGGCTTGATGGACATCACAAGGAATATCGCTGCACTGGTGAGCGGCGCAAGAACAGGTTGAGGAGCGGGGATTGTCTCTTCTGCGCCTAATGGGATCATGATAGCGTCACATTTCCCTGAAATATTTGTAACTGCGAATCAGTAATTGCGAATCAAAAGAGGAAAAATTATACGCGATGGCCAAGACGCTCATGCAAGCCGTCTTTCAGCCTGCATGGGATCATTCGACGCGAAGGAATCAACCTACCCTTTTACGTTGATTTTTGAAAAAGACATCACGGCCCGCCCAGAGGTGGGATGCCCCATCAAAGTCGCCGGGCGGAACGTCGTGAAGATCAGCATGTTCTTAATCGGCACCGGCAGATCTTCATGTTGATCCGGATTCGAAAGAATGCGGTAATCCTCCACTCGCCCGTTCGAATCTACATAGGCCTCAATCACCAGTGAGTCTTCCTTAATGCTGTTTACCGGCGTACCGAACGCAGATTGCTGAAACTGCGGCGCGGTCTGGATCACCAACGGAACATCGCTATTGTTTGCCTGCAAGGGCGGAGTCAGGAAGGCCATGAGCACGCCAAAAAGTACGACCGTCGCAGCCAAACCTGCGCTGGCGGGAACCATGAACGCTTGCATGGCGTGACGCAATTGAATTCGCAATGCATGCAAGCGAAGATTCTGCTGTGCTGCTTCCCGCGAAACGGCAAGACGCAACTTCAATTCCAGATCAGCCGGAACTTTGCGTGGCCCCACTTTGGTCAACAACTGCTGCGTCCGCTTTAAACTCACATATGACTGATCGCATGATTCGCATTCCCGTAAATGCTTGGTCAGCCCGAGCATTTCCTTGCCCGTAAGCATTCCGTCAAGATAGGGCGAAAACAAAGATTGGGCCTGAGTACACTTCATGACGCCACCTCAATCCCCGGTTTTGCGGCAAAGCCCGTGGCCGCAGCCCGTTTCGATTTGCGTTCAAGTGGAGACTTCAATCCCAGCTCAGGGCCTGCCTGCCGGACATACTCTACAAGCCGCTGACGTAAAGCTTCTCTTCCGCGCGTGAGCCTCGACTTCACCGTGCCCAGCGATACTTCTGTAATTTCCGCGACCTGCTCATACGACATTTCTTCGATGTCGCGCAAAATCACAGTCGTGCGATAGGGTTCCGGAATTTGCCTCAACTCCTGCTCCACCCGCGCGCGCACTTCTTCATGCGCAAAATTTTCGAATGGCGATTCGCCGCCATCCATCAATTCTTTCAGCGGAAGCGCATAGCCGGATTCATCGGTGGCATTTTCCTGCGTGGGATCAATCGGAGTTTCTTTGGCCTTGTGACGGAACCACCAGCGGCGCCGGTTCGATGCCTCATGCAGTGCGATGCGGTAGATCCATGTCTTCAGGCTGGATTTGCCGTGAAAGTGACGCACGCCGCGAAAGACCTTTAGAAAAACTTCCTGCGTGGTATCGGCGGCATCTGACGGGTCGGACAAAATCCGATACACAAGACTGTAGATGGGTTGGTGGAATTCTTTAATGAGCCAGGCGTAGGCTTCTTCGGATCCCGCTTGCAATTCCGCCACAATGGCAGATTCCTCTGACCGAACTGCAATTGCATTTGCGAGGTCGCCCAAACTGGTTGTTCCCGCCATTACGGTCACCGGACTACCTCCGATTATAGATTCGCGCTGCTCTTTGCGAAACCTTAAAAGTAATGCCCGCTGCGGTCACGCAAGTGATAACGAAACGAACCTACGTTGATATAGACCCCGGGAACCATGCAAGAGTTCCATGTATGCAACTGTTTATTTATCAATTACTTACGATTGCGCGATTTATTGGTTCGGATTGGATGCAGGGGTTGCCGTGGAATTGGCCGCATCAGAAGCCGGCGGTTTGGGCACGGTTTTCTTCTTGGCTGTCTTGCTGGTGGCAGGTTTTTTGGCAGGGGCCGCGTCATCCACAACGGTCTTTTTCACTGGAGTTGCGGGAGTCACCGCTTGCGCTTGTTGCAGCTTCGTTCTTAGATTCGCAATCTCGTTTTCTTTTGTGGAAGCCAAATCTGCCATGCGGTCCGCGAAGGCGCGGCGCGATTGTTCGAGCACATTCAGATCATTGTCGAGAGATTGGAATTCATCTTTTGAGCCGAAGGCTCCCGCGGACTCCGCCACCGAACCAAAGACGTCGTAGAGCGCATCCAGATTCCGATAGAGCTTGAAGGTTGCTCCCAAATTTTCCGGCGAGCTGCGCAAAGTGGAAATCATTTCAGGCAACGCGTCGTGCAGATTGCGCGTGAGCGAATCCACATTGCCTTGGGTTTGCTTGCGCGTGTTCGAGTCCGTTTTCCAGTGTTCAATGCGTAGCTTGCTCAAATCAGCCTGTGACGAGTCGGAGAATTTCTGCAACTGTTCCAATAACTGATTGAGCTGGTTGACCGAAGCATAAGCGACAGGCTCGGCAGACTGTGGCGCCGGTGACTGACCATGGAGCGCGGCCGCAAACGTAAGAACCGCCGCTGATAAACAGCCGAGTGTGCTTTTTCGCTTCATCGGTTAGATTCCATTTAAGAATACTGATTTTCCCCGCTTTGGCAAACTTTCTGAGACGCGGAAGGGCTTCCATCTCAACATGTTTGACGCAGAAGTTTGACTCAGAAAGCTATGTAGGCGAGAATTGATGAGGCCGAATCGTTCACTGGTTCGGCTCCCTTCAAATGTGGGCCTGTGGCGCAGCTGGGAGCGCGCTTCCATGGCATGGAAGAGGTCGTCGGTTCGATCCCGACCAGGTCCACCAAAATTTCCTTAAATTGGCATTGAGCAATTTATTCTCTGATGTGTCTTCTCGGATTCGTCGGTTGAATGACTTTCAGGAATGCCTCGCACTGCGTTCAGGAGCCGCCAGGATGCAAAAATCGAGCGCAAGGCAGGGAATTTTCCCTCCTGCTCACTTCCGCCTTCTCTAATCGCTTATTAACTCGATTTAACTCGCGAATATAAGTCAAACAAAATCAACAAGTTAAGGGCTCAAAATTTACACATTGGTACATCATTGTAAGTACATGAAAACAAGGCATTTCAAACTTCAGGCGGGAAAAATGCCTGCTATCGAAGTATGCCGCGCGTTAAGCGATGCTCTTCTCTGCGGTTTTTTCCCGCAAAATCGTCACGCCCATCTGCTTCAGGTGGAGCAAAGCAGAACGGCGGACTTCGTCGGCGGATTGGCGGCCCAATATTTCATCCTCCAGATCGCAGGATCCGACCGCAAGCGGATCAATCGCGACATCGAAGCCGCGCATCAGCGCCTCGCGGGAAGAGGTTGAAACGCACATGTGCGCATAGAAGCCCGCGATCAATAGGCTGCTAACGCCCAGAGAACGCAGCCATTCTTCAATCGAAGTTCCGGTGAACGCCCCAAATACGTCTTTGGTAAACGATTTTTCCGGGCCGAAACCCGTGGCTTCGCCGAGTCCCGGGGAAAGCTCTGCTCCCCAAGTGCCCGGCATGAACGCGGACGATTCGTTGGGGCGGTTGTGATGGCGAATCCAGGCGATAGGGCGTTTTTCCCGGCGGGCTTGCTCGACGTGCATTTGGATTTGCTTAAGGGCTTCGGCGTGATTGGGAACCGGGCGCTTTCCTTTGGCGGAAAATTCGTTTTGGGCATCAACGACAATAAGAGCTTGCATGATGGAACCTCCTTGTCGAATTAGATTATGGTGATATGCACATATGCTGAAATAATTATTATAATTATTTGATAATTCCGAAATATATTCGGAAACGTGGCTTAAAATAGACCCAATATGGACTTGGACAAAAAAGATTTCGCCCTCATTGATGCCTTGCAGGAAAACGCCTCCCGTCGCCTAGAAGACCTGGCGCATTTGGTAAAGCTTGCGCCTTCGTCTGTGCACGAGCGGCTGCGTAGGCTGGAGAAGGAAAGAGTCATCCGTAAATGGACGATTGATCTCGATGCGTCCGCCGTCGGTTTAGGCGTGACGGCCTTTGTGGGTGTGCGTGCGACGCGGCCCTGTTCTGAATTGCTCGATGGATTGTTGGCAATTTCTTGTATTGAAGAATGTCACTCTGTTGCTGGGCAGTTGGCCATGATGCTAAAAGTGCGCGTCGGCAAAACCGAAGACTTATTGATGTTGACGGAACAGTTACGTCAAATTCCGGGTGTTGAACAGACCGAGGCGACGATCGTGCTGAAGACACAGATAGACCGGCCCATCTTGGTGAGCAAATAGTTGAGCGGGGGCCAAAAAGACCTCGTGGTAAACACGTACGAATGTTGTAGACACCGAGGCCGTATTGGCATATGCTAAGGCATATGCCAAAGCATCTACCAAAGAAGGCCACCGTAAACTTGGAACGTCACGTCAAAGTGTTTCGCAACGGCCGAAACCAGGCGGTCCGGATACCGCGTGAGTTCGAATTTCCCGGTGAAGACGCCGTCATGCGAAAGGACGGCACCCGGCTTATTATCGAGCCCGCTCCCCCGAAGTCCCTCATGGCTGTACTGGCGACCCTGGGGAAGCTGGACGAAGACTTCCCATCCATCCATGACGTCTCGCCGGATCCGGTGAATCTCTGACGCATGCGCTATCTTTTAGATACCAACATCGTGTCTGATCTGGTCCGCAACCCACAAGGAAAAGTGGCAGAGCATATTCGCAAGGTTGGCGAGGGACAAGTGTGTACCAGCATCATAGTCGCGTCCGAACTGCGTTACGGGGCTGCGATGAAAAACTCGCCACGGCTGTCTGCGCAGCTTGAAGCGATACTGGGAGCGTTGGAAGTTCTGCCGTTCGAGGCACCGGCAGATGTAGCTTACGGATTGCTTCGTGCCGGGCTTGAACGTGCAGGCAAACCAATCGGCGGCAATGACATGCTCATTGCCTCGCAGGCGTTGGCACTGGGACACACAATCATCACGGACAACGAAAAAGAATTTGCCAGGGTCGGCGATCTGCGACGTGAGAATTGGCTGCGTTGAACTGTGGCTCCATTTTCTGGTTTTTCTTTTCGTCCTAAACTTTTTCTGGCATAATTGCTTGTGCACCCCAGCCTGCACAACTTTCCAAAACAATTTGAGGTGATGAGCAGATGTCGGCAAAGTACGTCTTTGTAACGGGTGGAGTTGTGTCTTCTTTGGGTAAGGGACTGGCGGCGGCTTCGATCGGTTGCCTGCTGGAGAGCCGCGGGTTGAAGGTCAACCTGATGAAGTTCGATCCGTATTTGAACGTTGACCCTGGGACTATGTCGCCCTTTCAGCACGGCGAAGTTTTCGTCACCGACGACGGCGCGGAGACCGATCTCGATCTCGGCCACTACGAACGCTTTACCCACGCAAAGTTGTCGCGCGACAACAACTGGACGACTGGCCGCATTTACGAACAGATCATCGCCAAAGAACGCCGCGGGGATTATTTGGGCAAGACGGTGCAGGTAATTCCGCACGTGACCAATGAAATCAAGACTGCGATGAAGAAAGTCGCACACGATGTGGACGTAGCGATTGTCGAAATTGGCGGCACGGTCGGTGACATTGAATCACTGCCGTTTATGGAAGCTATCCGCCAGATGCGGCAGGAGCTGGGCCGCGAGCACACGCTGTTTATGCACGTTACGCTGGTACCGTTCATCGCAGCTGCGCAGGAATTAAAAACCAAACCCACACAGCACTCGGTGAAAGAATTGCTCAGCATCGGAATTCAGCCCGACATTCTTTTATGCCGGACGGACCGATTTCTTCCCAAGGACATGAAAGGCAAGATCGCGCTGTTTTGTAACGTCGCGGAGGAAGCAGTGATCACGGCAAAAGATGTGGCGTCTATTTACGAAGTGCCGCTGAATTTCGCGGCAGAAGGTGTGGACACGCTAGCCCTCAAGTATCTGCACATCGAAGCCAAAGATCGTGACATGCACAAGTGGGAAGAGCTTGTGCAGCGCGTCTATAACCCGAAAGCTGAAGTCACGATCGGCATCGTCGGCAAGTATGTCGAATACGAAGATTCGTACAAGTCGTTGAAAGAAGCGTTGGTTCACGGCGCGCTGGCGCACAATCTCAAATTGCAGGTGAACTGGATTGAAGCGGAAGGTTTGGAAGCGGGCGGGCGGGCAGCCGAGGAGCAGTTGCAAAATTACGACGGCTTGCTTGTACCCGGCGGTTTCGGCAAGCGCGGCATCGAAGGCATGTTGATCGCGATCCGTTATGCGCGCGAGAAAAAAGTCCCGTACTTTGGAATTTGTCTGGGAATGCAGACTGCATGCATAGAATTTGCCCGCAATGTAGTTGGTCTGGCTGATGCAAATTCCAGCGAATTTAATCCTGCAACACCGCATCGTGTGATTTATAAACTGCGCGAGTTGCGAGGCGTCGAGGAACTTGGCGGTACCATGCGCCTGGGCGCTTGGACGTGCAAAATTGAGCCGAACACGCTGGCTTACAAGATTTATGGCGAATCGGAGATCAGCGAACGCCATCGGCATCGCTATGAATTTAACCGTGAATATGAAGGGCCATTGACGGCGGCGGGATTGCGAATTTCTGGTTCTACGCCGGATGGAACTTACGTAGAAATGGTGGAGTTGCCCGATCATCCCCACTTCATCGGATGCCAGTTTCATCCCGAGTTCAAGTCGAAGCCGCTTGAGCCGCACCCATTGTTTAAGGCGTTTGTTGGCGCGGCATATGAGAGCGGTTTATCGCGGCGTGCAGAGAAAGAGTCGGCTACGGTGGAAATGTTCCACCGGCCTTCGCGGGTTTCGACGCAAGAAAGCTAATCGGGAAACTTCGTTCTTTAGGGGCCCAAAACGTTTGGGCTCCATTCATTTTTTTGACCTCATTCCCTGTATTTGGATTTAATCCCTTCTTTTCAATATCTTTACCAATATCCGGCAAATTAAATCCGCCGTGCTGTGACATTTTGCATTGCACTGCGAATCACTAGAGTAGATGCAGCCTGTGGTATGGCAGAGGGAGGGGAAGATTCCGCAGAGCGTGGCAAATCCGCCGCAACAGGAACAGGAGTTTGAAACCCTCCTGCGTTCGCATCGCGGCATCATCTTCAAAATCGTAAATACCTACTGCTGGGATGAGCAAGATCGAGCGGACCTAGCTCAGGAGGTGGTTGCACAACTCTGGCGGGCATGGCCGCGCTACGATTCCGCTCGCGCCTTTACCACCTGGATGTATCGAATCGCCTTAAATGTGGCGATCAGTTATGTGCGCAAAGAAGCGCAACGCCGGGGACGTTCGGTGGCTCTCGATGAAGAATTGCATGACACGTCCGCGGAGGAACAGCGGAACGATGATGAGGAACGCACGCTGCGCCTGCGGCAGTTCATTGAAAGGCAAGCGCCGCTCGACCGGGCTCTATTGGTGCTATACCTCGAGGACAAATCGCAGAAGGAAATCGCAGAAATCCTCGGGATTACGCCAACGAATGTTTCGACAAAGATCAACCGGCTGAAACAGAAAATACGCGACGAGGTCTAGATATTCCTCAACCGGATTGGCAAATAGTAAAGGAGAAAAAAATCATGGAAATTGACGAGTTGAAATTGGCATGGCAAGCGCTTGGGCAACAACTCGAGCGGGAGAACAAAATCAGCATGGCCACCCTACGCCATCAGAATCTTGAAGGAGCGCGAAGGAAACTGCGGCCGCTCTTCGCCGGGCAGATACTACAGATTTTCTTCGGTGTGGCCTTCATTCTGATTGCCGGACTCCTGTGGAGTTCCAAGCCGAGCGCTGTTTCCGTTATCGTGGCAGGAGTTCTGGTACAAGCCTACGGAATCGGTTGCGTCATTTCCGCAGGTATTGTCCTCGGCGCAATTCGCCGTACGGATTACGCTGGGTCAGTCCTCGAAATTCAATCGAAGCTGGGGCATGTGCGCCGGGCATACGCGATCAGTGTAATCGTCGGCGGGCTGACATGGTGGTATCTTTGGATACCACTCCTCATGGCGCTGGCAGGCCTCGCCCACGCCAATCTCTATGCTAATGCACCCTCTGTAATCTGGACTGGGGTTGCTATCGGCACCGCAGGTTTGGCCGGCATGGGATGGATCTACTCCTATTCGCGAAAACGGCCAGGCACGCGCTTGCGACGACTTGTGGATGAGTCCCTTTTTAGCCGAAGTTTTCAGGCGGCACAGGCGCAGCTTGATGAAATCCGCCGTTTCGAAGAAGAGTGCTAACGAGGCTGAATCGTAAAATTTACTGGAGTAACTAGGGGGTGGCAAATGCCACCCCTTAATTTTTGTGCGGCCAACTAGCTTTGGTTGGTAATGGTCGCGATGGTTCCGTCGAACTTGGTGATATTGACGGTGAACGGCTCGTTGTAGGTTGAAGCTTTGTCCTGCAAAATGCTCAAAGCTACGGCTTCACCTAATTTTAGCGATTCATCGCTATCACTGCGGTAGTGGATTCCGGCGTGAATCCCGTGACCAAAGGTGATGTTGTGACCGAGTTTGTTCAACTCGGCATTCACGTTGAGCGGGCCGCCGGTGTAGGGAACCAACGCCGTGCCCGCCAGGTTTGGCATCATCGGATTGTTGATGGTGCCGTTTACCCCATCGAAGAAGAACTTCAACACCGTAATGCAAGCTCCTCCCACCGAACCATGCCCCGTTGGATAAGAAGGATGCGTGGGCGAGCCTTCCGGGAACGCTTGAGGCAATAAATAGCTGCCATGCATCTTCCATACATTCGCAAGAGCTTTGGAATTCAGGAAGTCCGTGCCCAGCGTGACATCGGTATTTGATCCCTGACCGGTCTTGATAAGTTGTGCGATGCCGCCAGGCACTTCGGGACGAGCGCGGCGATGTACAAACCACTTCTGGAACCAGACTGCTTTCAAGGCACGAGTTGCTACTTCGGCGAGGGTTGCGGCGAAGTCTGGGCCGCCAAACGTGCCAAAACCTGCTTGCGTAGGGTTGCCAGCGTAGGGATTCCCAGGGTTTGCCGGAATGTTCAGGCTCGATAGGACCATATATGCAGTGAAATACGCCTGATACAGAACATCCACGTGAGTCCAGGCAGCGAAATCCCGCCCGTCGCGGATGTAACGGAGGATCGGGTCCATCACCACGGTGTCGCCCGTGCTTCCGCCGTTTTGAACCAGCAGGAATGAGTTGTAGTCGGTGAGATAATCCACCCCCTGACCTTTGGTGGTCAGGAATGTCTGATATCGCTGAGTAATGGGCAAATTTCCCATGTAAGTCGGCAGAAGGAGAAACTGCGATACATACGGCCCGGTCGTTTCTCCCGGAAAACTGCCGCGAAAAAGTTCGTTTGTAGTGACCTGGCCACCGGAGTTCCTTGGACCTGCATAACCGGACAAGCCGTTCAATTCCGCAGCGGCTTGGTTAGCGTAGGGGTTGTTTGCGTAGGTGATGAACGGAACATCCCGCAGCAGCGCACTCCAGTACATCTCAACCATCTCGGCAGCCTGTTGTGAACCTGCCATCGTCGGCGCCGGATCCACGGTAAAGTTATGGCCGTCGGTGCCTTCCAGGTCGTAAGCCAGTCCGGATTGTGGATTGGTGAGAGTTCGCGCGCCTCCCAACGGAATGGCATTGAAGTCGTTGGGATTTCCAGTGGTCAAGGCGTTGATAAAACTGTTGTAGGCGTTGATGTCCACGCGCGCGTAGTTGTCGTGGGGAAGGCATTTACTAAAACTTGCGCCCTTATCGGCGTAGAGCGCTTCGTCGCCATTCACCGGATGCGGAAGAAGAGGTAAGTTGTGTTCGTTGGTGGCGACATTGACGCGGAGATTGAATGCTGCGTCGGCGCGGGCCGGATCGTTTAGCGGTCCGACTTCATCCGCGAGCGCGTAGGAGGCTTTTCCTGCGATAAGGGGTTCGAGCGTGGTCATGGCGCCGGCTGCGACAGCAACGGAAGCCATGCCGCCTAACTTGCCCAGAAAACTGCGCCGGCTCGGGGAGACTAGTTCGTCAGAAGATGTGGGAGTTGGAAGCGCCTCACTCGCAAGACGGTCCAATAGAATTGTGTCGGGAGAGTTGTTCATCACATACTCCAATCTGCATGAAATTTGGGGGGAACATTTGAAGCGGCGCGAAACTTGCCGAGGAGAATACAGCGCGCACCAGGGAGCGTCAAGAGGAAAAACTTTTCTCATAGAAGGACAAGTTCATGCGTTTATGCGTCTTTTCCTGTGGCTGGTGTATTTTTACAGTTGGGCTTTATTGGCGGGTCAAGAGACTGGAGCGTCCATGAGCGTTGCGTTTCAAGCAGGGGATGTACGAATTGGCGGAGGGAATCTATTTCTGATTGCCGGGCCGTGCGTGATTGAAAGCGAAGATCACGCGCTGCGCATGGCGGAAATCATCAAAGGCGTGACCCGCTCGTTGAGCGTTCCTTTTATTTTTAAAGCTTCTTACGATAAAGCTAATCGAACATCCGTACGCAGTTTCCGAGGACCGGGTTTGGCGGAGGGTCTGCGCATTCTTAAAAAGGTCAAGGATGAAGTCAAATTGCCTATTCTGACGGACGTGCATGATGTGCATGATGTGGCGAAAGTCGCGGAGGTGGCGGATGTAATTCAGATTCCGGCGTTTTTGTGCCGGCAGACTGATTTAATCGTGGCCGCTGCGATGACAGAACGTGTGGTCAATATTAAGAAGGGGCAGTTCGTCTCTCCGGGTGACATGCGCAGCGCGGTTGAAAAATGCAAAACCGCAGGCAATGAGAAAGTATTTCTTACGGAACGCGGCGCCAGCTTTGGCTACAACAATTTAGTGGTAGATATGCGTTCCTTAGCCATCATGCGCAGGTTTGCACCGGTGGTGTTCGATGCGACTCACTCCGTGCAATTGCCATCGGCATCGGGCGATGGAGAACATGCCGTCAGTGGCGGCCAGCCGGAATTTATTCCTGTGCTGGCGCGGGCGGCGGTTGCGGCCGGAGTGGATGGAATCTTTATGGAAGTCCATGACAATCCGAAAGAAGCGAAGTCGGACGGCGCGAATGCGCTGGAGTCCACAAAGCTGCGGGGAGTATTGAAGGAACTGTTAGCGGTGCAACGAGCCGTGGAATCCGCCCGCACAACGACATAAAACTCTCCGTCACAAGAACAGAACGCCATCTCTCGTTACTTCTCAAGAGATGGCGTTTCGCTGTTAACTGCCAGTTGCGTGATTAAGCTTTGTCCATCCCAATCCGCATACCGAAGAACGACCGATAGACGAAAAAGAATGACACGACAAAGAAAGCGAGCGCGAGCACACGGCCCAATCCTGTGCCTTGATCGGCGGTGAGCTTTACGGCGAGTTCGACAGCGAGCAAGCCGAACAAAGTCGTGAATTTGATAACAGGGTTCAAAGCTACCGAAGACGTGTCTTTGAAAGGATCGCCGACTGTGTCGCCGACAACGGTGGCGTCATGCAGCGGTGTGCCTTTCTGATGAAGTTCGACTTCGACGATCTTCTTGGCGTTGTCCCACGCGCCCCCGGCGTTGGCCATGAAAATAGCCTGATACAAGCCGAAGATCGCTATGGAGATCAGGTAGCCGATGAAGAAGAACGGCTCGACGAAAGCGAAGGCCAGAGTCGCGAAAAATACGGCGAGAAAGATGTTGAACATGCCTTTCTGCGCGTACTTGGTGCAGATTTCAACGACTTTTTTACTGTCTTCGACGGAAGCTTTTTCTACGCCTTCGAGTTTGATGTTGGCTTTGATGAACTCAACTGCGCGATAAGCGCCAGTGGTTACCGCTTGCGTGGAAGCGCCAGTGAACCAATAAATCATGGCGCCGCCGGTGATTAAGCCCAGCATGAATGGAGCATGAAGGAGCGAGAGCTTATCCACGTTCATGGTGAGGCCGCCGGTGAGTGCCATGATGATGGAGAAAATCATGGTGGTTGCACCGACGACCGCGGTTCCAATCAGCACTGGTTTAGCCGTGGCTTTGAAGGTATTCCCGGCGCCGTCGTTCTCTTCAAGCAAATGCTTCGCGCGCTCGAAGTTGGCGCTGATGCTGAACTTGCTCTTGAGTTCGCTCAGGATATTCGGAATTTGCTCAATCAGCGAAAGCTCATAGACCGATTGGGCGTTATCCGTTACCGGACCGTAGGAGTCCACTGCGATCGTGACTGGACCCATGCCGAGGAAGCCGAATGCTACCAGTCCGAAGGCAAAGACTGGCGCGGCGATCATTAATGCGCCCAGACCTTGCAAGCTGAAGTAGTAGCCGACGGCCATGAGAGCGACCATCGAGAGTCCAAGGTAATAAGCCGAGAAGTTCCCAGCGACGAAACCGGAAAGAATGCCCAGTGACGCGCCGCCCTGTTCGGCAGAAGTTACCACTTCTCTTACGTGACGCGATTCCGTTGAAGTGAAGACCTTCACCAATTCTGGAATGATCGCGCCCGCCAGCGTTCCGCAAGAGATGATCGAAGCCAGCTTCCACCACAGCGTTGTATCGCCGCCGAGGTCCGGAACGATAATCGCAGAGATGATGTAAGTCATCACGATGGAAACGATGGAAGTGATCCAGACCAGCGAAGTAAGCGGCGACTCAAAGTTCATGACGTCGGAGTTGCCGAAACGGGCTTTGGCGATGCCGCCATTCAAGAAGTAGGCGACCGCGCTAGCCACCAGCATCATGATGCGCATAACGAAGATCCAGACGAGCAGTTGAACCTGAACGGTTGGACTCTTTACGCCCAGCAGAATAAACGTGATGAGCGCGACGCCAGTGACGCCGTAAGTTTCGAATCCGTCAGCCGAAGGGCCAACCGAGTCGCCGGCGTTGTCACCCGTGCAGTCGGCGATGACGCCAGGGTTACGAGCATCGTCTTCTTTAATTTTGAAGACAATCTTCATCAAGTCGGAGCCGATGTCAGCGATTTTGGTGAAGATGCCGCCAGCGATGCGCAACGCCGCCGCGCCAAGCGATTCACCGATAGCGAATCCGATGAAGCACGGGCCGGCATAATCGCCGGGGACAAAGAGAAGAATGAAGAGCATGATGAGCAGTTCAACGCTGATTAACATCATGCCGATGCTCATTCCGGCTTCGAGAGGAATCTGGTAAATCGGGTACGGTTTGCCGCGCAAGCTGGCGAAAGCGGTGCGCGAGTTTGCGAAGGTATTGACGCGGATGCCGAACCAGGCCACGCCGTAGCTTCCGGCAATGCCTACCAGGCTGAACCCAAGGATAATGGGAAGCGTCAAGGCAATTGATTTTCCGGGCACCGGCGACAGCCAGCCAAAGTAGGCAGCAATAATGACCGCGATGAATGCCCACAAGACCAGGATGAACTTACCCTGCGTGATGAGATACGTTTTGCAGGTTTCGTAAATCAGCTCCGAGATATCGAGCATCGCCTTGTGAACCGGCAAATTCTTCAGGCGCATATAAATCGCCATGCCAAAACCGAGACCAAAAATGCAGAACAGAATCCCGATCAGCAGGAGTTTGTGGCCGTCAATACCAAGAAAATTTACGGTGGAAAGATCGGGAAGCTTCAGACTGGCTTCGCCACCTACTTCGGCCGGCTCGGCCAGGGCCGAAACGCTAAGGGTAAGAATGGCGATGACGCCAGTCAGCAGATTGCTCATTCGGCATGCTCGGGACGCAAAACGGGCGAGCGACATGCGCATTGGAAATCCTCCATGGATCAACATGATTTGGGATGACTACGTGTCTTTAAGGTACAGCTCTCCGTACAGAACTCTCCATACGCCCGGGTTGATGAGCGCATGAAGCGTATTGCCGGAATTTCCGAACACGCTTCCACCACACGACATGATCAGGAGTGCTGAGCTTGGCCGCGTCGGATCATTAGACCAACTCCCGGGATATCAGCGATTTGCTGTTTTCCAAGAGCCAGCTTAAAACCAGCCTTTATAGCATTTTGCCCGTTATGTGGTCAACCAAAGTTATGCGCACAAGTTCGTCGAGAACGATCCCTCGGCTGAACTCTCGCGATCAATCTGTTATCGCCAATGACCTTCTACCCAATACCATCCGCGGCCGTTATGCGCCCAATGGCCTGGAATCCAACGATGCCGCCCTCCCGGGATTCGCGCGTAATGGCCGGGAACCCAAACGTACCCAGCGCCGTTCCAGGATTGGTAACCGGGAACCCAGTAATATCCGGGGCCCGGCGCAACTACGATGGCTTCTGAAATTGGCGGCGGCGGAGGAGTTCGCACATACACAGCTGTGACGGAGCCGTGCTCGCAACCCGAGAGAATCATGGTCACAACGAAAACTAGCGGGGCAAACCCAGTAAATTTGCGCTTCAACATAAGTAACTTCCAGTCGAGACTTAAACAACGGGATTGTCGAAGATTACCACGGAAAACGGCGGGTGGGGGACTTGGCAGTGGTAGAACTAGTTGGCGCTAGCGCTGATACTTTTTTCGCCGGGAACGACCGTGAGGGTGCGAATGGCGAGTTCGCAGCAGCCGCGCAATTTTTTGACTGAGGCCTGAACGTCGGTTGTTTCTTTGGCGGCGTTATTTTGTTCCGCGAGCGCCAGCACTTTACTGGCGTTGTCATTTGTGCCGCGAGCAATTTCCAGCAACGCGAGGATGGAATCGGCGTGCATCTTCCAGAGCGACGGCGTATTGCCGGCGCGCTTCAATTCCTCCAGTTCGGTGGTCAAACGCGCAAAAACCGCTACGGCTCGCAACAGAACACGCGCCACCCCGGCGCGCAGACTTTTTTCTTCAAGAAAGTCTGCACAATAAGCGTCCGCCTCGGCGGGTGAGAGAGTCAGGTTGAAAAAGCGCATGGGCACAATCTGGCGAAACTTCGGGTCGGCCACGCGCACGAAAACTCGGACCGATTCTTCAATCTTCCGGAGTTTCGTTTCTTCCGCCGAAATTTGCTGCGGCGTGAGAGCCGAACGCAGCGCTTCTACGTCGAAAACTGGTCTGGTAGGCGGGGCAATGCTCGTTTGTGGCTTTGCCTTGGGTTCGGGCTTCGCCAACTGTGGCTTTCGCCGAATCGGAGGCCGGCGTTCCAATGCCTGCTTTAGCTTTGACACACGGCGGAATTTATCCATCGCCTGGTTGTAGTCAATTTTCAGCAACTCGTCTTCTTTCATGGCGGCGACGTGTTCGACGGTGACGTCCATGCCGTCAACGTTGCCCAGAATGCTTCCACCCTGTTCCTGTACAGCTTCCGCAAAAGATTTGATGGCCGAGGCGGCATCATGAAAGAGCTGGTCGAATTTTTTACCGAACGCGGCATTGTAAGGAGCAATGGTTGCCAGCACTCCGGGGTGATAGAAAGATGTGTCCAGTGACTGCTTGATTTCACGCACCGTCGCAATGATTCCGGTATCGAGCAATGCATTCAGATCACGGCAGGCTTCAGCCTGTTCCTGTAATGGGTCGAAACGGCGCAACAACTGTACGTGTTCTTCCGGCAGGGAAGGCACGTCGGAATCTGCAAGAATTTCAAGCAACGCAATTTCAAACGGCGAAAGCGGCAATGAACCGTCCAGCCCCACGCCGCGGCGCTCCCATTGCCCCGGTACGCGCGGATGGCGATAAAGGAAGGTTGCGACCAAGTCAGTTTTATCGCGGGTGACGTCGTTGATATCGCGCTTGCGCGTGTAATAGCGCAGCATGGCCTCGGCGATTTCGGGATCAATGTCCTCGGTGAAAGCGCGGCGCAGCATGGCCGGAGTAATGGCCATATCCAACATGCGCAACCAGCGGTGCATGCTGGAGAGAGTCTCGGTTACATCGTTATCGCCCTGCAAGGAAACGGCTTCCAGCCCTGCCGGCACAGGAACCTCACCACCGACCGGACCTTGCAAGAGCTTCTCATAGAAGCCTTGCACGGTGGCCAGAATAGCCAGTTCCCACTTCGGATCCTCTACCAAACAAATTGCTCCTGGCCAGGACGCCTCGCGGGCGCACTCGGCCTATCGGGAATAGTCGTAACCATTAGTAAAAACTAAGGCGGGAAGGAAGCACATGAATATCGTGCAAAAGAGGACACGAAGGTAACCAGAGAAGAAAAACCGGGGCTGACTAAAGCCGGGTCCGTGGGAATGGAGAGTCCCTGCCACAGTCAGCCCAGGAGGCGAATGTTCTGACTGGAAAAACTATAGACATAAATCTATAGTATGTCAATAGACATTATTCAAAATATCGCGAATTAGTCGAAAACCACAGTCTTGTTCCCGTAGAGAAGCACCCGGTTTTCAACATGCCAGCGTACTCCGCGTGAGAGCACAACTTTTTCCAGGTCTCGGCCTTTTTGCAGGAGATCGTTGAGGGAGTCGCGGTGAGAGATGCGGACGACATCCTGTTCTATGATGGGGCCGTCATCGAGGACTTCGGTGACGTAGTGGCTGGTGGCGCCGATAAGCTTCACTCCGCGGGTGAAGGCTTGGTGGTAGGGCTTGGCCCCGATGAAAGCGGGAAGGAACGAGTGGTGAATATTGATGATCCGATGGGGATACTGGCTGATAAATTCCTGCGACAAAATCTGCATGTAGCGCGCGAGGACAATGAAATCGGGACTGTGCTGCTGGAGGAGTTTGAGGATCTTCTCTTCTGCGGGGCGCTTATTTTCCTTGGGAACGGGAATCGTAACGTAAGGAATCCGATAAAAATCGGCGATCGGTTGGTTGTCGAGGTGGTTGGAGATAATCAGCGGAATTTCGCAGGCAATTTCGCCGCTTTTGTGGCGATAGAGCAGATCCACGAGGCAGTGGTCGTATTTCGAAACCATGATGACCATCTTCGACCGGTAGCTAGACAAGGCGAGACGCCACTGCATCTGGAATTTCTGCGCGATGGGCGAAAAGTGCTTGGAGAATTCCGGATCGCTCAGGCCGATGTCGAAATCCGCCGGATCGAATTCCACGCGCATGAGAAAAAGATTGGATTCGGTGTCTGCGTGCTCGTCGGCGTGAAGAATGTTGCCGTTGTGGCGGAAGACGAAATCTGAGATGGCAGCGACGACGCCTTTCTGGTCAGGGCAGGAGAGGAGAAGGATGGCGGAGGATTTCATGGCTGCTTGAAAATTTCTTCTGTCACGGACGCAAAGGAATTTTGGCGATTCTTCAATTCAAATTCCGAGAATGGCCCAAATTTAAGGTTCCACACGTCCGACACTACGCGAGAGATTTGTGTTTTTGTCAGTGGTTTCTGTCCGAAATCTGAAAGCTTCGCGATTCGATCTTGAATCAAGGATGCTTCTCCGCGATATTCGTCGTTCGGACATCCCAAAGCAAGCAGACCCTCAATGTCTTCTTCGTCGAGAGCACGCTTCACGAGTTTGAATATGTCCCACGGCTTGCCCATACCTGAAGTGCTACTTCTTTAACTCTTTTATTATCTCTCTCGCCGCATTCGCTCCCGACCCGCCCGTCAATCCCGCCCCCGGATGGGTTCCCGATCCGCACAAATATAAATTCTGAATTGGCGTGCGGTAGCGGGCCCAGTCGAGAATGGGACGCATCGTAAAAAACTGATCGAGCGACAACTCGCCGTGGAAGATATGTCCGCCGGTGAGGCCGTAAGTTTCCTCCAAATCTTTCGGAGTGATGATCTGCTGCGTCAGAATTAATTCAGGCAGGTTCGGCGCATATTGCGCCAGCGTCTTGACGACCGTTTCGCCCAGAGCTTCGCGCTGAGTCTCCCAATCGCTGCCTTTAAGCTTGTATGGCGCAAACTGCATGTAGATGGACATGACATGCTTGCCCGCGGGCGCGAGTGAAGGATCGCTAATAGAGGGAATTGCGACTTCGAGATAAGGCTGTTTGGAAAATTCTCCGTATTTTGATTCGTCGAAAGCGCGCTCCAGGTAATCAATTTCAGGACCGATGTGGATGCGTCCGCTGAGGGCTTCGGTGTTGCCGATGCCTTTGAAGTTAGGCAGGCCTGAGAGCGCGAGATTGATTTTCGCAACCACACCGGGCATGCGGTAGTGCTGCAACTTCATGGCGAAGTCGGGAGCCAGATGCGAGGGATCAACCAGCCTCAGCAGCGTGCGCTTCGGATCGGCGTTGGAGATGACGGCTCTGGCGGTGATTTCTTCGCCACTGGCGAGCATGACGCCGCTTGCGACGCCATTTTTAATGCGAACTTCTTTGACTTCAGCGTTGGAGCGTATTTCTGCGCCGGCTTGCGTCGCGGCCGCAGCCATCGCTTGCGTGATTGCTCCGATTCCGCCAGCCGCGAAGTGCGCCTGACCTGCTGGGTGGGAATCTCCTGCGGCGCGAAGGAGCATGACTAACGCGCTGCCTGCCGACCACGGGCCGAGGAAAGTTCCGAAAATTCCACGTGCAGCAATAGTCGCGCGCAGCAATTCCGTTTCGAAATATTCGGCAACCACATCAGCCACAGCCGCGGGCCCCCATCGTAGCAGGCGATATAAATCTTTCTTGCCTAGACCCCGAATCGCCCGTCCCGTGTTGAGGAGTCCCAGCAGATCGCCCGAAAAAGGCTTATCAATATTTGGAGGAGTCAGCGCCAGCGCTTGGGCGATGACTTTGCTCATCTTTGACAGCGACGCCTGGAACTCCGGGTATTTCGCTGCGTCTTTTTGTGAAAACTTGGCAACCTCTTGCGCGGATTTCCCGGCATCGTTATAGAGCGTAAGCGCGCGGCGATCGGGTGAGAGCGCGGTCACGGCAACTTCGGGCCGAATCATCTTCAGCCCGTGTTTTTCCAGTTGCATGTCGCGGGCGATATCGGGACGAATGGGGCCAGCCGAATGTGCGAGAGTCGAAATGCGAAAGCCGGGATGAAATTCGTCGGTGATAGCCGCGCCGCCGGGTTGGGAGCGGCGTTCGAGGACGAGCGGCTTGTACCCGGCTTTGGCGAGATAGAAAGCGGTGACCAGTCCGTTGTGGCCGCCACCGATGATGACAACATCGCGAGTGGCGGCCATTTATGCAGCCCCCTTGTGATCTTTCAGGATTTCAACCGCGGCTAGACGGCCGGGCGCGCCCATGATTCCTCCACCGGGATGCGTCGCCGATCCGCACATGTAGAGGTTCTTGATCGGCGTGCGGAAAGCAGCATAGCCGGGCACGGGACGCAGGAAGAAGAGCTGCTCCAGCGAGAGTTCGCCCTGGAAAATATTGCCTTCACTCAGGCCGAAGTCGCGTTCAAGGTCGAGCGGCGTGACGACTTGGCGATGCAGGATGATGTCTTTAATATTCGGCGCGTATTCGGCGATGGTGTTGATGACGGTATCGCCGAACGCCTCTTTCTGGTCGTCCCAGTTCAAACCGGGACGCAGCTTGTAGGGCGCGTACTGCACGAAGCAACTCATGATGTGTTTTCCGGGCGGCGCGACCGATGGATCCGTCAGCGTGGGAATTACCATGTCAATGTACGGTCGCCGCGAGAAGTTGCCGTATTTGGCGTCGTCGTAGGCGCGTTCCATGTATTCGACGCTGGGTGAAATCGAAATTGCGCCCCGTAGATGAGCGCCAGGGCCCGGGATGGCTTTGAAGTTGGGCAACGCATCGAGCGCTAGGTTGACTTTGCCCGACGATCCGCGAAATTTGTAGCGGTTAATTTCTTCGAGAAAATCGTCGGGCAGATTGCCTTTTTCTATCAACTTCACGAAAGTCATGCGCGGGTCAACGCTGGACGAAACGATGTCGGCATGAATCTCGTCGCCGTTGGCGAGGACGACCCCTTTTGCTGAACCGTTCTTAATAATGATCTGCGCAATCGGAGCTTGCTTGCGGATTTCGACTCCAGCTTCTACTGCTGCATCCGCGATAGCATTCGAGATTGCTCCGGTGCCGCCGCGAGCGAATCCCCACGAGCGGAACGCGCCGTCGATCTCTCCCATGTAGTGGTGCAGCAGAACGTATGCCGTCCCCGGCGAGCGCACACCGAGAAATGTTCCGATAATTCCCGACGCCGACATCGTCGCCTTGAGCACATCGGTCTCAAACCATTGATCGAGAAAATCAATGGCGCTCATCGTCATGAGCTGGACCTGGTTGTATTTGTCCTCGCTGGTCATGTCCTGAAAGCGGCGGCCGAGGAAGAGCAGCTTCATCAATTCTTTGGGATTCAGAGTGGCCGGGTCAGGTGGCACCATGGAAAGAATTGGCTTCACGAAGCGGCACATGGCCTGCATGGACTTGCCAAATTCGTCGTAGGCTTCGGCGTCCAGCTTGGAGTGGCGGGCAATTTCGCGATGCGTCTTGCCGTGGTCGTTCACGCGCCAGAGATAATCGCCGTTGGGCATGGGCGTAAACGTTCCATCGAGCGGGAGAATTTCGAGACCGTGGCGGGGGAGATCAAGGTCGCGAATGATCTCTGGTCGAAGCAGCGAGACGACATAAGAACAAACGGAAAATTTAAATCCGGGAAAGATTTCTTCGGTCACTGCCGCACCGCCGAGCACATGGCGGCGTTCGAGCACGAGAACTTTTTTGCCGGCGCGCGCCAGATACGCGGCATTGACGAGGCCGTTGTGGCCTCCGCCGATCACAATCACGTCATATTTTGAGGAAGCTGCCATATCGCTTTTGCCTTTTGTGTAGAGCGCAAAGTTTGCGGAAAGGCCGGAATCGCAAGGATTGTAGCAGTTACGGCCGAAAGAAAAAGGGCGGGGCGAGCGAAATCAGAGCCCACTGGGAAGGATGGTCCAGTTGCGGAGCATGGTCAACAACGATGTTGAAATCACGGGCATAGTCGCAACGCCATTCTATCCTGAAGGGGCAGTTTTGTCTGGATTTATAACGCCATAGTATGCTGGGTAGGTACACTCGAGGTCCCTCGCCCCGCAGGAGAAAACGTGGGGACTTCGGGATGACATAATTCGTGTAATCGGGTGACTTCCAGTCAGCGCTTCACTTGGCGACAATGCTCACGCTGCATATAATTCACTCTGATTTCGAATTGAGGTCTCCCCTTGCCCATTGGAACCGCGTTTCACGAGAGAACATTTCCGCTTTGCCAGAGCCTGAACTACCGCGAGTGGTCGGGATATTACACGGTCAGCGTGTACGAAGTGCATCACGAGCACGAGTACAACGCCATTCGCAATGCTTCGGCGCTCATTGATATTTCTCCACTCTACAAATATTTGATCAGCGGCAAAGACGCGACCAAGCTGGTGAACCGCGTGATCACGCGCGACGTGAACAAAGTCGCCGTCGGCCAGGTGATTTATTGCTGCTGGTGCGACGAGCAGGGCAAAGTGATTGACGATGGCACGGTCACGCGCCTCGAAGAAAATAAATATCGCTGGACGGCGGCCGACCCCAGCTTGCGCTGGTTCAAGCAAAGCGCGATCAGCATGGATGTGGAGATTGAAGACATCTCCGAGAAGACGGCGGCACTGGCGCTACAGGGGCCGACTTCTGGGAAGCTGCTGAAGTCCGTGGCTGAAGCGGATGTGGCGAACTTGAAATATTTCCGTATGACGAGCGGCAAAATTGCGCGCGTGCCTGTGGACATTTCGCGCACCGGATATACCGGCGATCTCGGCTACGAAATTTGGGTTCCGTGGAACGATGCAGTCAAGGTCTGGGACGCAATTGCGGAAACCGGCAAGCGCTTCGATCTGCACGCGGCCGGGATGTTGGCGCTCGATGTGGCGCGCGTCGAGGCCGGATTGCTGCTGATTGAAGTGGATTACACCAGTAGCAAGAAGGCGCTGATTCCATCCCAACGCTATTCGCCCTTTGAGCTGGGCTTCGGCAAAATGGTGCATTTGAATAAAGACAATTTCATCGGTAAAGCGGCTCTGGAAAAAGATGCCAAAGACGGTGTGCCTCGGCAGTTTGTTGGACTCGAAATTGACTGGACGGAAGTGGAAGCCAGCTATGAGAAATACGGGCTAACGCCAGCCGCACCGGCGCAGGCTTCACGTGTCGCAGTACCGGTTTATTGCGGCGAAACGCAAGTTGGGAAGGCGACGACTACCACATGGTCGCCCGTCCTAAAAAAGATGATTGCGCTGGCCAGCATTGAAACCGATCACGCGCAGCTGGGCGCGAAAGTGCAGATGGAAATCACGATTGAAGCGATTCGCCACAAAGTGACGGCGAGGATTGTGATGATGCCGTTCTTCAATCCGGCGAGGAAAACCTCGGTGCCAGTGTGAACGTGCCTACATGGTCCTATTTCGCGGTCGAGGGCGACGCTCGCGCCATATTTCTTTTTCCCGCCCAATAAATACTCGCGCCAATCAACACCAGAACAATCGAACCTCCGACAACTTTAAGGATTGCCAGCGGCTTGTTCGGTTCGTCCGGCTGCGGAATCACAGACAACACAATCGTCAGCAGAGTCGTGAGAAATCCGACGATGGCGATTACATAGGCGACCGGCTTGCCCCCGGGAACGTGAATCACTTCTGAGCCTGTGGGCTCGCTTTGCAACTTCATCATCGCGGCAAATAAACAAAGAAAAGGAATGAAGTAAGCGATGACAGTCATAGCGACGAGCACGTCATATGCGCCTTTGACGGTTGTGCCCGCCTGACCGAGGAAGATGAACAGCCCGCCGAGAACGGCCTGTGTCAGGAGCGAGACCCAAGGAGTCTTCCATTTGGGATGAAGGTGCCCGAATGCAGGTGGCAGAAAATGATCAATGCCGGCGACGAAGGGCAGCCGCGCCGTCGCTGCAAGATAGCCACCACACGCTCCGATGTTGCTGAGTGCAATGAGGAATGCAGTGAGCGGAATAATGCCTTCAAGACCCACGCGGCTGGCAGTTCTGGAAACGGCCTGCATTAGCCCCTGAAGGTTGCCGACTTCCGATGCGGGCAGGGCGACGAGGACGCTCGCGGTCCCCAGAATGTAGCAGAGTGCGACGGTAACTCCTGCAATAAATAGAGACCACGGTACCGTGCGCCGGGGATTTTTGATTTCTTCTCCCATCATCGAACCGGTTTCGCATCCGGCGAAAGCAAAAATCAGCAGCGACCAGAAAATCATGTCATTGAAATGGGCGCTAGGGGTCATCGTACGCACGGTGAATTGGGTCGCGGGTCCGAAGCGGTGCATAGCGATTGCGCCCATCACGACAAGAATTAAGACTGGGATCCACATGGCGATGGCGCCAACATTGTGTAGCCAGCGTGCGAGGTCGAGGCCGACGACATTTAGCGCGGTTGCGAGGGCCAAGCCCAGCAACGAAAAAATTATGTAATAGGTAGCATTGGCCGAGAGATGCGACCATGCGCCTTGGCGAATATAGATGGCGTTACTGGCGGCGAAATATAGTACGGTCGCGAAATAAGGAAGGTTGCTCGTCCAGTAAGTCCACGCGGCCATGAAGCCGGAAAAGTCGCCGAAGGCCCGCTTACTCCATACATAAAGACCGCCTTCATTGGGATAGCGCGAGGAAAGCTCAATCACCGAAAGGGCGAGCGGTGTATAGAAACAGAGCCACGCGCCAATCCAAATGACAATGGAACTGGGGCCAGCTGCCGCGGCGGTTGCGATCCAGCGCAGACTAATTCCTGTGACTACATAGAAGAGGACAAGGTCACGTACGCCCATGACGCGTTTGGGCTGGTTTGGGTTTTCAGGAGAATCAGCAAACTCGGGTTGAGTGGGCGTAGTCAAACTGTCAGAAAGCGTTAGGTGAAAGAAAACACATTATCACGAACTGAGGTCGGCTCTTCCTGGCTCACAGTCGTTATATGCAAGCAGTTGCATATCTGAATCTATGCCAACCGCATCGTTGTTCGCAGGTAGTGGCTGAATTCAGCCACTACCTAGTTCGCAAAATTCACATTCGCGTAACAATCTTCCCGTATATTCGCGGTTCGTCTTCTTCTAATACGAACATCCAAGAGGGATTATGGCGACAGCATCGTCGGCACTTGACGCGAAACTATCCAAATCACCGGGCACTTTCGGAATGGCGATTTTCGGCGCCGTTCTAATCATTGGCTTTGTTTACTCAGGAATGAATCTGGCCCGCGATCTGGGGAGCTTTCATAGCACCTCGATACTTCCCTATGTCCTCCTCGGAGTTGCCTTGCTTGTCGCATTAGGTTTCGAATTTGTAAACGGCTTTCATGACACGGCCAACGCCGTCGCAACTGTCATTTATACCCATTCGCTTGAGCCCCATGTCGCGGTGGTTTGGTCGGGCTTCTGGAATTTTATTGGCGTACTAACCTCGACCGGCGCCGTGGCTTTTGGCATTATTTCGCTCCTGCCTGTCGAATTAATTTTGCAGGTCGGCAATAAGGGCGGTTTTGCCATGGTTTTTGCCTTGCTGGTCGCTGCGATTATCTGGAACCTGGGAACCTGGTATTTCGGGCTTCCCGCTTCAAGTTCGCATACTTTGATTGGTTCGATCATCGGCGTAGGCATCGCGAATCAGTTGATCTCTGCAAAAACCGGCACCAGCGGGGTGGATTGGGGGCAAGCAAGCAATATCGGCAAGTCGTTGCTCCTGTCTCCCCTCGTAGGCTTTGCAGGCGCGTATCTTTTACTGATTTTGTGCAAGCTGATTCTTAAAAACAAGAAATTGTACGAAGCACCGGAAGGCACCGAACCACCACCGTTCTGGATTCGCGCGCTGCTTGTACTGACCTGCACGGGCGTTAGCTTCGCGCATGGTTCCAATGACGGGCAAAAGGGTATGGGTCTCATCATGCTGATTCTGGTTGGAACCGTGCCGACCGCCTATGCCCTCAATCACGCCATCAAGCCCGCTCAGACGCAGGATTTTGTCGCAGTTTCTCAACAAGCGGCAGGTGTACTGAGCAGCTATGTTTCGCCGAACGCGGTGATTGGCGATGAACGCGAGGAAGTGACCGATTATATCCGCACGCGGCAGTTCACGCCCAACACCATGCTGGCGCTCCGTGGCATGGTGAATGACATCAGCAACGAAATGACCTTGTATAAAGATCTGGCGAAGGTTCCAGACGACCAGGTCCGCAACTTCCGCAACGATATGTATGTTGTAAGCGAAGCGATCCGGTTAATGCAGAAAAGCAAGCAACCCGCGATGACGGCGAACGACAACGCAGTCCTCACAAATTACAAGAAACATATTGATGGCGCAACGCGTTTCATTCCTAGCTGGGTGAAAGTAGCCGTGGCTCTAGCACTAGGTCTCGGCACCATGGTCGGCTGGAAGCGAATTGTTGTCACGGTCGGCGAAAAAATCGGTAAAGATCACCTGACCTATGCGCAGGGCGCGGCGGCCGAGATTACGGCCATGTTGACCATCGGCGCGGCGGACAACTTTGGATTGCCCGTGAGCACCACCCATGTGCTTTCCTCTGGAATTGCCGGAACAATGTCAGCGAACCACTCCGGTTTGCAATGGGGAACGGTGCGCAACCTCATTCTTGCGTGGGTGCTTACCTTGCCCGTCGCAATGATGCTTTCCGGTTTTCTCTATTGGGGATTCCGCGGCCTGTTCCAGTAGATTACTGTGTTCTAGCCGGAGCGAAATGCCCCGGCGCGATAATGTCAACCTCCACCTGTTTGCTGACGCGCAAAACAAAATTGCTCGGATCTTTGAGTCCCCAATCTACATAAGGGATGACGAAGTGGAGTTTGGCGATCAAATCGGTGCCACTTGTTCGCAGCGGCACCGATAACTTCATTTCGTGGTCGGTTCCGTGTAAGCGAAAAGTGCCTTGCACTTCCACTGTCGAGTCGCCTTGCGTTGCGATTGTTCCCGTTACCTTCGTAGGCGTGAATGTCGCTTCGGGAAATTTCTCGCTTTCCAAAATTTCTTTGTGCATCTTGCGATCGCGGGTGCGATTGCTGGTATCGCCCGTGGTCACGTCGATAATGAATTGTCCTGATGCCTCACCTGTTCCTGGATCAAAGGTCACTCTGCCGCTTTTGGCTTTGAACGTGCCATGGACCGTATGAATTATGTCGCCTAGAGTGAATTGGACCGTTGTTTTGGCGGGATCGAGGTCAAATACAACTTGCTGCGCAGATGCGGAAGTAAGGCAAATGATGAGAATCGCGAAATGCAGAAGACGGCTTCGCATACGTGTACCTGCCATTGAAGTTGCAGAATGTTGACCTCAGTGTATATGCTGCGAGTTTCGCAGATGTTATCGAATTGTCTGCCGGGGGTAAATTGTGCTTCGCAAATCGCGCTCTGTTTTCTCAAGTCTTTTCTTTTTTGCTTTCTCTTTAGCAGCATTTACCCAATCTATTGACCCAACCCTATTTCAAGAAATGCGCTGGCGTTCCATCGGGCCATTTCGCGGCGGAAGAACAGTTTCCATCACAGGAGTGCTGGGGCAACAGAATGTTTTTTATATGGCGCCGAACAACGGCGGCGTGTGGAAGAGCGCTGACTATGGGCAGACGTGGAATCCCATCTTTGATGACCAGTCGACTGGATCCATCGGGGCGATTGCCGTGGCACCGTCCAATCCCCAAATTATTTATGTCGGTAGCGGGGAGGGTTTGCGACGGCCTGATCTTTCGACGGGCGATGGAATGTACAAATCGATAGATGGCGGCCAGACTTGGCAGCATCTTGGACTGCGCGACGGCCAGCAGATCGGATGGGTATTGGTCGATCCTCACGATGCGAATCGAGTGTTCGTCGCAGTGCTAGGGCATCCTTACGGGCCCAACGAAGAGCGGGGAGTTTTTCGTTCGCTCGATGGCGGCGAGACATGGCAGAAAGTTCTCTACAAAGACGAAAACACCGGCGCAATTGATTTGGCGTTCGATCCGAAGAATCCGCAGGTCATTTATGCGGATATGTTCGCCTCGCGACGTCCGCCATGGACGACGGGAAATTCTTACAGCGGCCCGGGAAGCGGTTTATACAAATCGACCGACGGTGGCGATACGTGGCGCCAGTTATCAAACGGCTTGCCCACGTGGGCCGATCATCTTGGACGCATCGGAATCGGTGTAGCTCCAAGCGATGGCAATCGCCTTTACATTCTCGTTGATTCACCTACAAAAGGTGGCCTTTATCGCTCGGATGATGCGGGAGAAAGTTTTCAACGCATCAATGACGACGAACGCATCTGGGGACGCGGAGACGATTTCGCGTGCGTAACCGTCGATCCCAAAAATCGTGACACGATTTATATCGCGAACGTTTCGACCTATCGGTCGACCGATGCGGGCAAGACGTTTACAGCCATCAAAGGCGCTCCCGGTGGCGATGACTACCACAAAGTGTGGATCAATCCGGAAAACAATCAGATCATCGCGCTCGCCGTGGACCAGGGCGCGACCATCAGCGTAAACGGGGGCCAGACCTGGAGTTCATGGTACAACCAGCCAACTGCGCAGTTTTATCACGTTATTACCGACAACGAATTTCCTTATTGGGTCTATGGCGGACAGCAGGAAAGCGGGAGCGTGGGGACGGCCAGCCGGAGTGATTTCGGCGAAATTACCTTTCGCGATTGGTATCCCATTGGGGTTGAAGAGTACGGCTATGCCGCTCCTGATCCGCTTGATCCCAACATGATTTATGGCGGCAAGGTCACGCGCTTCAATCGCACCACCAAGCAAACGCAGGATGTGTCTCCCGTAGTCTTGCGAACCGGTAAGTATCGTTTTAATCGCACCGCGCCGCTGATTTTTTCTCAGGCTGACCCACGTGCGCTGTATTTGGGATCGAATGTTCTCTTCAAAACTACCAACGGTGGCAATCATTGGGATGTCATCAGCCCGGACCTCACGCGAGAGAATCCCGGCGTGCCACCTAGCTTAGGCGTCTTCGGGGAGTCCGATCCCGCGAAAGGCAAGCACCGCGGCGTGATTTATTCTTTGGCTCCATCGCCGAAAGATGCCAAGCTAATTTGGGCAGGAACCGATGATGGCTTAATTCATGTCACGGGCGATGCGGGCAAGAATTGGACGAACGTTACGCCGCCCGATCTCACTCCCTGGTCGAAGGTTGCACAACTGGATGCCTCGCACTTCGATACTTCCACTGTATATGCAGCGATTAATCGCTTTCGCTTGGATGACTTGCACCCGTACATTTATCGTACGCACGATGGCGGCAAGAACTGGCAGAAGATTGTTAACGGCCTTCCAGATAACGAGCCGGTGAATACCGTCCGCGAAGATCCGAAGCGTAAGGGACTGCTGTTCGCTGGTACTGAGCGCACGGTCTACGTGTCTTTCGATGACGGCGACCATTGGCAGTCATTACGATTGAATCTGCCTGCGAGTTCGATTCGTGATTTGGTAATTCATGATGACGATATTGTCATCGGAACGCATGGCCGTTCGTTCTGGATTCTTGACGACATCACGCCGCTGCGGCAGATCGATGATAAAGTCGAGCACGCCAAAGCCTTTTTGTTCGCTCCGCAACTAACCTATCGCGTTCGCAGCCGCAATTACCCGGACACGCCTCTGCCGCCTGAAGAACCCGCGGGGCAGAATCCGCCCGATGGCGCTGTGATGGATTATGTGCTGCAAGCGGCGGCAAGCGGCCCGGTCACATTGCAAATTGATGACGCAGCAGGCAAACTCGTGCGCAAATTTTCGAGTGACGACAAGCCCGATGCGGTAAATCCAGATGAATTGAATATCCCAACTTATTGGATTCGCCCCGCAAGGACTCTTTCGACATCAGCGGGCATGCACCGATTCATTTGGGATTTGCGTTACCCGCCACCCGATGCTCTCGAACATGATTATCCAATTTCGGCAATCTATCGTGACACGCCGCGATATCCGCTGGGTGCCTCGGTTTTGCCGGGTGAATACCGCATAAAACTCACGGCGAATGGCCAAAGCTATACGCAGCTTCTAACTATCAAGATGGATCCACGGGTAAAAATCAGCGCTGATGGCTTGCGGCAGCAATTTGAACTTGAAATGAAAATTGCCGACGCTATGCATCGAGATTTTGTCGCGTTGCAGGAAGTTCGAAGCTTGCGCGAGCAATTGAAGAAAGCAAATCTTCACGACACTGCTGCGCTTGAGAAGAAAGCCGCTGCCATGGAGGGCACGGAAGGCTTTCAATACCTGAGCACGCCCGAGGGCAGAAGCCTTACACGCCTCAATGCTGGGCTCACGCAATTGCTGGGCGACGTTGACGACGCCGATGCCGCGCCAACCTCGCAAGCACTGGCTATGTTCGGCGAATTGGATGCTGCTCTGCGGGAGCAACTCGATGGGTGGCAAGAAATCAAGAACAAAGACATACCGGCGTTGAATGAGCAACTGAAAAAGTCAGGCGCTGCAGAAGTTGAAATCTCCCTGGCAGATATTGAAACGAAAATGGGTGAAGCGGAGAAAGCAGCAGGCGAGGACGAACCCTAACTGCCGCGCCGAGCCAAGTACCGTTTGAGTGCATCTTGCCATTCGGGCATAGCAATTCCGTATCGCTCAAGGCTCTTCGCCGACAACACGGAATACGTTGGTCTCGGCGCGGGACGCACAAACTTGTCGCTGGTTGTCGGCCTGACTACCGTTTCCGAACCCGTCTGCTCGAGAATTTCGCGCGCGAACTCGAACCACGAACAATCCCCACGATTTGTGACGTGAACAATGCCTTTCGCGTTCGCATGGCAAAGTTGTGAAATCGTACGTGCTAAATCCACGGAATAAGTCGGACACCCCCGCTGGTCGGTGACGACGTCAATTTCTTTTCGTGTAGCAGCGAGTTTTAGAATCGTGTCGGGAAAGCACTTCCCATGTGTGCCGAATAACCAGGAAGTACGGGCGATGCAGACATCCGGCAAAATTTGCAGCAAAGCCTCTTCCGCTTGCGCTTTCGACTGTCCATAAACTCCCAATGGCGCGCGACGATGATCGGTTTCGTAGGGCGTCGAACCTTTGCCATCGAAAACGTAATCGGTGCTTACGAAGAGCAAACGCGAGCCGCGATCTCGAGCAGTTTTAGCGACGTGGATTGCGCCGTCGCGATTGATGGCAAACGCTAGTTCACGATTTGTCTCGCATCCGTCAACGTCGGTGTATGCGGCGGAAAGAACAATCCAATCAGGATGGGTACGTTCAACGGCAGCGTTGACCTGGACTGCATCTCGAATATCGGCATCACTCGAGCCGAGGCCAGTGACGACGTCATCGTCACGCCACACCTTGATGAGGTCTTTGCCGAGTAGTCCCGTCGCGCCAAAAATCAGAACTCGCATAATTTGGTTACGCGATCTTCATGTTGGCATCGCCTTTTTTCCATCCGCTGGCGCATAAGCCTTTGGTCTGGATGGCGTCAATCAAGCGCAAGACTTCTTCGGGGTTGCGTCCCACGGCTCCATCGCTTACGTGGATGCTGCGAATGGTTCCTTCAGGATCAACTACAAACGTTGCTCGCTGCGCCATGCCGTTGAGTGAAAGAATACCCAGCTGTCCGCAGAGATCTTTTTTAACATCGGCCAGCATGGGAAAAGTCAGGTTCTTTAATGAGGGATCGGTCGCACGCCAGGCGCGATGTGCCCACTCCGAGTCTGTACTACCACCCAAAACTTGTGTGTCGCGTTTCTGAAATTCGGCATCAAATTGTCCAAAAGCAGCAATCTCAGTCGGACATAGCAAACTAAAGTCGGCTGGCCAGAAAAAATAAACCTTCCATTTGCCTGGATAATCAAGGTCGGTAATCGTTTTGAATGCTTTACGCAGTTCTTCATCACCGCTGACAGCGGCATTCAATGAAAAAGCGGGGAACTTCTCTCCTACTTGCAACATAGTTATTTCTCCGGAAAAATTTCACAGCTGCGCAGTCAACTCAAAGCTCAGTTGATATAAACAGTATCCGATATACCGGATGAATTAGAAAGCGGCGTGATCAGGCGGCACGTTTTTGCTCGGAGGATTGAGGGAAGGGAATAGTTTCCGCAGGCGGCACTTTTCTGTATTGTCCATTTGGGCGCATGAGAGTTAAATAAACTTGCTCGATCTGTTGCACAATCCCTTCCCAAAGATAGTGCGCCTGCACTTTGCGCACGGCGTTTTCCCTTGCTGCTTGCCGCAGTCTCGGATTGGAAATTAAGGATTTCAAGCGGGCGGTAAGATCGGCTACATCTCCGCGACGGAATGTAAAACCCGCTCCAGATGTGGCTTCAATGTTTTCCGGAATATCGCTCGTTAGCACGCAAACGCCTGCGCCCATGGCATCGAGCAACGCCAACGATAAACCTTCGAGATCGGAAGGCAGTACAAAAATCATGGCATTAGTGAGCACAGCATCCAGCGCATCGCCAGAAATCCAAGGAAGAAAAATAATATTCTTGCTCTCATGCTCCCGCAGCGTGCGGACATATTCATCAGAATGGCTTGATCCGCCGGCAAAAACTAGCTTCACCGGCGTAGTCAGATGTTCGTAGGCCTCGATCAATAAATGACAGTTTTTTTCTGGAGATAAGCGCCCTAAAAACAAAATATATTGGTCTGTATCCAAGTCAAAATCTTCCAGGTGCTTTGCTTGCGTTCGTAAACGAATCTTCGTTCCATTAGGCACAAAATAAGTTTCCGCCTTATGATGAAGCCGATAATGATCCTGCAAAGTCTTTGAAACCGTCATCGTGCAGTTCGGAAAGCGAACCGATGCATACTCACCGAATCGAAGGATCGTCATCGCCAACCATCCCCATTTTTTGCGCTTCCAGTCGAGTCCTTGCACGGTGACCACGGTTTTCTTTCCGAACATCCGCGGAATGAAGGAGAGTAGGGATGGTCCTAACGCATGAAAATGGACAATATCAAAATCACTGAACGACGCATGAATCGTGCTCAGAAGAGTATGCAGGATCGTCTCGATGTGTTTTGTGCGGATCGTAGGAATCCGCACGATTTTGATTCCGGCGTACGCGCCGACACTCGGCGAAAAGTACGTTCGGCAATATGCGGTCACTACATGCCCCATGGCCGCCAGTCTCATGCCAACTTCTTCATAGTAGGTTTCAATCCCGCTATATTTGGAGCCGACGCCGCGGCCGCCAATGAACGCGATCCGTAAACCTCGGTTTTTTTGTTTGATGCTAGGTACAGGCCTTGCTCCTAAGCGCGCGTTCGCTTTGAGTGAGTCATAAAGCGACGTCAAAGCACGCAAATGATCTTCGGGTGCATGATTTGCCCGCACAGATTCCCGTCCAGCAATTCCCATTTCAGCGGCAAGCGTTGGCCTTTCTGCTAGAAATGAAATGGTGGCGGCTAGCTGCTGCACATCTCCAGCTTTATATAGAAGCCCATTCTCGCCCTCTGAAATCAGTTCCCGCCGCGAACCCAAATCTGAAGCGATGACTGCTCTTCCCCAGGCAAATGACTCCAGAATGCTTTTGCCCAATGTTTCGTAGGCTCGCGACGGCAGGATCGTGAAACGCGATGAGGCTATTAAGCCATCGAGTCCGATCCGATCAACGTGGCCTAAAAATTCAACGTTGCGAAGACCAAGCTGATCAGCAAGCCGGAGCAGTTCATCTTTTTGCGGGCCCTCCCCGGCGATTTTTAAGTTCACTTGGGGCACTTGCTGCAAAGCGCGCAACAAGTCGGCCACACCTTTTTCTGGAGAAAGCCTTCCAAAATAGAGAATATGCGCATCGGGATTTATCTCTGGCGCATGACCTAGTAAATGTTGAAAATGCGGTAAAACTTCAATTTTGTGGCGTTGCCAGCCGTTCTCGATTAGTTTGTTTTTTACAAATCGGCTAGGCGCGAGGAACTTGTCCACGCACTTTTCGTAAGTCCCCAATAAGTGATGAAAATATGCTTCCGCGGCCAGGGCCACCCCTGCCCCACGCGGACCTGCATGACAGTTTTCAGTAATGACATGCCAAAACTGATGACCGGTGCATCGTTCGCAAACTTCGCCATTTGCTACGAAGTTGTAGTTTGGGCACAGCAGCTTGAAGTCGTTTAAGTGATAAATCACCGGAACGCCGTGCGCTTTCAGTTCCCATAAGATCGACGGCGACAAATGGTGATAAATGTTTCGCACATGAGCGACATCCGGGCGAAATTCTCGAATCATGCGTCTGATCCTCAACTGGGCTTCGCGCGAATAAACCGCATGCCCGGCTTTTTTGATCTGCGTCAGCCCTCCGTCGCCGGCTGCCTTGAAATCAATATGCGGTACGAAATGTTCATCATATGGAGTGCGCTCGCCCCGCGGATCAGCCATGGAGAATAGAGCCGGCTCATGGCCTTGTGACCGCATGAGGCCCATGACCTCGAAGATGTAAGCTTCGGTTCCGCTAAAAGGAAAGTTATATTTGTTGCAATAAAGAATGCGCATGCGAAGTGGCCTCTCCGTTTCGCGTCGGATGCTTGCAGTGAATTTCATGCAGAAAGCGATCTGCAAATTCTTTGACGTTTTTGCATTGGTCAAAATGCTCGCCTACGTGCCTTCTTCCAGCTTCAGCGATGGAAGCCAAGTTTTGGTTCAAGCCGATGCTCTCGATCTGACGCAGAAAATCTTCCATGCTCCCGGCTTCATAGAGAAATCCAGAGATGCCATCGCTGACCAATTCGGGTATGCCCGTAATTCTTGGCGCGAGCACGGCTTTGCCGCGGCCCATGGCATCCATGAGCGCGAGCGGAATGCCCTCACTCTGGCTCGTTGAAACCACCAAGTCAGCATTGTGGTAGCAGACATCAAGTTGAGCTTGCGAGAGATGGCCGAGCAAATGCACATTCGCGTAAAGCTCCAGCTCTGCGATGAGTTGTTCGAGAGCTGAGCGTTCGGGTCCCTCGCCTGCGATCCAGCAAGTGACGGGTACTTCGCGTGAAATAAGCTCGTTGCAAGCACGCAGTAGAAATGCATGATCTTTCACGGCGTGGAGCCGCCCTACTGCAAGCAATGTGAAGCGGTCATTTTTCGCAAGCCCGATAGATTTTGATTCATGCACGCTCACCCCCAAACGTTGAACGATGATTTTCGCGGGATCAACGTGAGCGTAGTTCCGAAGAATATGTCGGCGGTTGTATTCCGAAATCGTGAAACAAAAATCGCAATGCCGAAGTTTTAGATCGAGCCACGCTCGATGAAGTAATAAATCGGAACCGTGCAAGGTAAAACTAAAGCCTGCGCCGAGCAACTTGGCAGCCACCATGGCAACCCACGAACTGAAATATCCATGATGCGCATGAATATGCTGAATCTCGCGCTCTTTGAGCAACAGGGCATAGTATGCGCCAAGCCAGGTATGCATGAGCGCGCGCAGTCTCTGACTGAAGGTCTCACGCCCGCCTAATAACGCTCGCTTGAGAAAATCGCTCAATAATGGCAATTGCCGAAAGCAGAGCCATAGGGCCTGCAATAGCAGCCAGATTCTGACCGGCTGTAGATATAAAGTTTCTGTCGCAATCTGTTTCAGATCACCAGCTAAATCTTCATATCCGCGGTGCGCGCTGCATGGAATGACTTCGATGCCTCTACGGCGCAGTTCCTGAATTTCCGCCGTCACATAAGGTTCGACAGGAGACGGGAATTGATTGGCGATATAGGCTATGGCGGTCATGCGACGATAATTTGTCTATGCGAACAAGAGCGCGATGAAGAATGCGAGTAGAGGCCCGATCCGGTGGTAAGAAATGGCAAACTGCCGTCCCACGCTGCCATGAATCAAAAGGTAGGCGCTGCACGCGGCCAACTCAGCCCAACCGTAACCTACAATGCCAAATCTCGGGACGAATAGGTACGTACCCAATGCAAGTGTCGCGACGTGAAATGAATAAGCCAGCATCACGACGAATTGCTTTTCCAAAACGAATAGTGCGGAAGCTTGCAAGTTATAAATGGAATTAACGAGAACGCCCACTGCAACAAATGGATAAACGCGCAAGCTGGGAAGCCATCGCACACCGATAATATGGTGAAAGATGAATGGCCCCATCAAGGCGAATCCGCAAAGGAGTGGCCCTAATGTCACCAACTGCAAGAACATTGCTCGCTGCAAAAGACTTTGGAAGTGATGAGGATATTTTTGTATTCTGGCCAGCGTCGCTATCGCCATGCGGCCTGCAGCCAACCGGAATGTTCCGAGAGATTCTGCAATTCGCAGTGCAAGCGCGACAAAAGCCACTGCTTCGATTCCCGCTAAACGCCCAACTAGTAATGGATTGACCAAGGTCCGCAATTGCCACACGCGTAATGATGCCGTGCAACCCAAGCCAAAGCGCAGCATTTCTCCAGCCTGTGTGGTTGATAGGTAGGGAACTGGGCGTAATCGTGCAGCACGCCATGCTGCGAAAAATGTAAAAACTTGCCAGCTGAATTGGCCGCCGACCGGCGACCACACGCCGAAATGCAAGAACGCCAACACGATACTGACCATCAATCCTAGGGCTTGCCCGGAAAACTCAATTCCCGCCACGACCCGAAAGTCTAGCTCGCGCTCAAGTTTGGCCATGGGCACACCAGTGAGCCCTATCATCGGCACACTGAGCAACAAAACCAGATAGGGTGCCACAAATTCTCGGCTACCGTACCAACGGGCGAGAAACGGAATCGCAAGCCCACCCGCGAGAGCTAAGCTGCTTGAGATGATGAGAATCAAGCCGGTGGCTGCACCGTACAAATCTTTTGATGGATTACTTTCCAGCCGTACTAAGTAAGTATCAATCCCGGCGCGGGCGATGTTTGCCAGAAACGCGACCAGACCAATTACTGTTACAAAAACTCCATAAGCATGTGGCCCTATCCACCAAGTCAGTACCAGCATGTTGCCGATACTGATTAGCACTCCCAATCCATAGCGCGCCGCTAAATATCCTCCACCGCGCAGGACTTCCGGGGAGAGAACTTCTGCAGAATCGTCAGATTCGCCAAGTTGTAGATTGTCTGCAGGAAGCGCAGGTGGGCGCTCACTCCGAGTTTGAGCAATCTCAATGATTGAGGACATAAGAAATGTGAGTGCGTTGGTTTTGTGCAGCCAGAATTCCGGCCAGAGTGAACAACAGCCCATTCACAAATTGGTAATTCATCACTACGAAGCATGCATTCAGTAAATAAACCATCAGCAAAACCGGCCAAAGTGAGCGAAATTCGTCATCCAAAAAATATCCACGGGGCGAGGGAGTTGCAGTGGATTTCTGGCCCACCCGAAAAAGATCAATGATGATCCACAAATACAAAGCCAACCCGAGGAGTCCGTGTTGGACGGTGATTTCCAGGAAAGTGTTGTGAAAGAAATATTCTCGTTGCCGAAAGCGGTTGATTCGTCGGGTGAGCTCGGTTTGCATCGCATCAAATCCCCAGCCGAAAGCAGGTTTTTGCTGAAACATGTCCCACCCCGCCTCATACATCGCCATGCGAAAATCAACCGGGCTTCGATCTTCCAGGCGATCGGCAAACGATGCGTCGCGGTGCTTCGTGGCGAATGTAACCGCTAATCCCATTCCTCCGATTAGCGTTAGACAAAGGCATGCACGGCGGATACGCACATTCAGCGATGTAAATAACAAAATCAAGACGGAGGCTGCGAATGATAACCACACGGCTCGCGTTTTCGTGGCGAGTATGGCAACGGGCAGAGTGGACAAAAACAACAGTGCAATTGGCCAGGGCAACCGTCGTCGTCGAAACGCATCGAGTGCCAGCAATCCCAACAGATTTAATGCGACTCCATTGGCCACAGCCTGGAGAAATGGCCCTCGCGCGCGATCCACGTGAATGCCCAGACTCTCGTCAACAATGAAAGAAGGCCAAATCCACGATTTGGCGTCGAAGAGAAATAAAAGCGCAATCAAGACTAGGTATCCCAAAACGCAAAGCAAAAAAATTTCCAATTTGCGCAATGACGCTGAATCTTGAAAGACGCATCCCGCAATGAGGAAGAGCGCAAAAGGGACAACCCATTTTGCCGCTAGAACGCTCCACGCTGCCGGATCATAGGGTTGGGTTAGAAGGTCGGTGCCGGCAAGGAAAATCATAGCCAGCATGGGCCACAGGACTGGTTTGCGGAAATTCAGCGACTGTCGTAAAAACAAACCCCGAAGCAATGTAAAGAACACGAGCAGGCCGAAGGCGATTCGATCCAGACAGCAAAATTGCAAATCCGGAGGCCGAAACAGCATGGCTATCAGGCATATCAAATACAGTCCGGCCAGCTGCATGAATAACAGATGCAAAGGCCGCGATATTCCTGCTACCGGCCAGGTAGCAAAATCCGCGAGTCCGGATCGTGGCGTAACTTGTGTTGTAGAAGACATTGGAAATTACGCAGGTTCCAACTCATATCCCGTGATACTTACGGCTACCGAGCGGTTCAGAACATCGAGAGAAATGAACATGCGATCATCATGCGCGGCGGTGAGCGTGCCTTCAATACCATCCAAACATCCGCCGCGTACGCGAACACGTTGGCCTGCTTGTAGCGAGACATGAACAGTGCACGGCATTTGTTGAGTTGTTAGCAGCCGCAAATCATGGATTTGCTTTTCGGGAATCGGCATGGCTTTTCCTTGGTGGTTTACAAATCCGAGCACGCCTTCAGTTTGTAAAACCTGCAAGCGTGTGGAGTCGGCGAGACTCGCATATACAAACCCATAACCAGAGAACAGAGGAACTTCGATGGTGCGCTTGCGGTCCGACCAGCGACGAATTTCCACGCGACTGGGAAGAAATGTCCCCAATCCCTTGCGCGATAAATAAGTGAGGGCTTTTTTTTCGCAATGATGGCGAATTTGCAGGGCATACCATCGGGCTTCAGCGGCAACGGTTTCCATGGCTGGGGAATTTTTTTTGCGCTCAGTAGATACAGCTTCGCCCTATGACTCCCATGCGTATTGTTGCTTGGTTTTGCACAGCTTTTTCCCGAAAAACAACAGAAACTAAAGTCGTTCGTAAATTCCCTGCGGAATAGGGAATGTGCGGTCATTCAGCACCGCGCCAAGAATCCGCACGTTTGCGGCATGTAAGGCATCTCGGGTTTTTTGTGCCACCACTCGACGAGTGGAGTTGGCTTCCAGCACTAAAACGACCCCGTCGGTCAAATTTCCCAGTAATGTCGCTTCACTGAAAACGCCAGCCGGCGGCCCATGAAGTACGGCGTAATCAAATTCCAAGCGCAAATCGGCCAAACGTCCACGCAGCCACGCCGCGGACAATCCATTTTGCTCTGCCATAAACGCGCCCGAAGATATGTGCCAAAGGTTGGTGGAGACCTGATGCGCATTCGCGCGAATGGAGCCGTAAGCGTTGTGCGGATGAGAGTGTTCCCGATCCCCGCGGTCGAGATACTCCTCAATTTCTGCATCATGCAAATTGACTTCGACGATGCCGATACTGGCTTCAACTTGCTCCGACAATGCATGGCCGGCCTGCATGCAAATTGTGGCCACGTCTCCGTCATCATCCACACCTGAAATTACGATCTGACGCGCGGGCCGTGGCCATCCGGGACAAAATACCTGCCGCACCAGCGCTCGCATCTGCTCCTCCGCAAATCGCCGGGGATCGTCCATGGGGCTCCCGCATCTCCCTATGGACGGACTAATCGGTGGGGGAACATCAAAGACACTGGGTTCCACAAGTGGCGGCAGCAAGTCAGGGCGCGTGCTCATGATGATCTCCTTTGTCCACCTAGCAAGTTCTTCGAGGCAAAGACGCTAACACTGGCATCCCGAGGCTGCCCAACACTTCGTCGGGAGTTCGAAATCCCGGATTTGCATAGTCGGCCACAAATGCCGCTCCTGTGCCTCCCGCACCCGCAACGAGGAGTGCGATCAAGCCAAACATTGCCGCAGAGTGCACCGGCAGAGCCGGCGTGCTGGGTTCTTGCGCAATCGTGACGTTCAAAATTCCGCGTTGATCAAGAGCGTCGGAAATTCTGGCTTCTTCGCGCTTGTTCGCGTAAAGCACATATTCATCCTCAGCGGTCTTGAGGTTTTGCAGCAGGTCTTGTTGTTGGATGGCGCGATCATTTAAGTTCCGTGCGGTTTGCCGGTAATCTGCCATCACCGCCGCTGTGCTGCGAGAACGCGCCAGCAGTCCATTCATTTCCACCTGCGCCTTTAATAATTCTGATTTTGCCCATTCATGGTTCGCATCCAGCTCGACGGTTTGTTCCCGTAGAGGTAACTGCTCTTCTGCTGCGATGGCTGCGGTCGCTTGTGCGATTTGTTCATCCACCTCATGCACAAGCCGGTAAGATGCCCCATACTTTGTAAGCAATTCCGTGCGCTTAAGCCGTAGCTCCAGCAGCTTCGATTTCATCTTTTCAAGAAGTTGAGGATTGTCCGCGTTTTTGGTCTGCGTCGTCGTGCGTTCCGGCAGTGCTTGCAGCTTGGTTTGAAGTGCGCGTACGCGCTCCGCTGTTTCCGCAAGTGCGACTTTGGTTTGCTGGGTCTCGGCGTCTGCCTGACTGAGTTGTTGCAAAGTGCTATCGCGCTCCATGGTTGCAGAGACCACGCCTTCATCGTGCGAGAATGCCATGAGTTTTGCTTCTGCATCTTCAAGGTTTTTCCGCGCTTCTGCCATTTGCCGTTCGAAGAAATCAAACTCCCCCGGAGGACGCCGCACTTGCTCATGCCGTTTCAGGTAGGCATCTGCCAGACTGTGGAGAACTCTAGCGCACAGCTCTGGATCAGAGGAGGTATAACTCACGTCAATCACGTCCGCCCGCTTGCCGGGTTGCACGTCGAGTTTTCGCAACATGCGCCGAACCGTTCGAGCCAAATGTTGTTCCTGGTTTTCGCCGATTGCTTGCCAAATCCACGATCGCCTGTCGGCAAGCCCGGAAGTCTGGGCCACATTCCGCAAAATATCGGCGTCGGTCAGCATCTCAGCTTCGGAATTCAGCTCTTCCTCAGTGACTTCATCACGAGTAATTTGCGGAGTCTGACTTGGAGTTGGCGCTGCCATTGCGTCAATGCGAGCGCGCCGCAGCAGAATTTTCATTTCAGCGCGATAGGAAGGGAACAATATTCCATACAGAAAAACTCCCAGAAACAAAGCACAGAAAACTTTGATGAATGGGCCGCGCTGGCGGAAAAACACGGCCGCTACGTCTCGTGCGGTTGTAGTCGGCACTTGCGCCTGTCTGGGTATGAGTTTTATTTCTTCCGCCATTTGGAGCTGCCTTCGTTCATCGCTGCTGGCTTTTAGAACGCCTGAGGATTGGCGTACAGACTCAGGTTTGAAGTCGGCATGTATTGCCGAATCTTCGAAATCGCGTTTTTGGGCACATACACCAAATCGCCCGCGCGCAAATGAATGTCCTCGCCCAGTTTTCGTGCCTTCAACATTTCCTTCACGTTGATCAAATGCGATTCCACTAATTCGTCGTTCACTTTGCGAAACAGGACAACCTGCGAATGTTTGGATTGACTGGTGAAACCGCCGGCCATCATCACCGCCTCTGTCAGGGTTGTATCGGTTCGCAGTTCATACTTTCCCGGATGCGCAAGCTCTCCCCCGGCTGTAAAAAACGGCTTGTCGAAATCTTTCAGCACGATGGCCACTTCGGGGTCGTTGAGCATCGCCGCATACTGCCCTCTTACTGCTTCAACCAATGCAGGGATGGTCAGCCCGGCTGCGTAAATCTGGGGTACCCCTCGAAGGTTGATATAACCATCGGGTTGCACGCTTACGTTCTGGTTGAATTCCGGCGAAAAGGTGAAATCGATTTCCACCACATCGCTCTTGCGTAACCGGTAAAGCGGACGACGTTCCCCCGTCAGGGCTGGACTCTGCGCGCCATCCGCCACCCCGGTTTGTGTGGAGGTTAGCTCCCCATTAGCAGATTGAGCCGCCGAAGGCGTTTCCTTCTGCCCAGCCGCAGCCCCCACCGCCTGCTGCGGGTAACAACAGGCAAGAGCAAGAATGATTGAAATGAATCCAGACTTCATGGCGCGAGCCCAAACTCCGGGCTAGAGCAAATTATTTGAGCTTGGAAATCGTGACAAGACCTGCAAAGGCCCATCCACAAAAGTGGCTAGTTTTTACGATTTGACAGGTTCTTTACCTACTGGAGTAGGTAAATGAGAATTTTGGTGAGGGAAAGGGTTCTATCAGCCGCATAAGCGATTTTTTGTGAGTTTGGGCCGATATTCGCATCCTGTCAGCTTTTGAGTTGTCCCAAAAAGGGAATAACCGGGAAGTTTTCCACAAGGGTTAGTTCTTTTTGATGGGCATACGTCACAGTCAAGCTCTTTTGCCAACTTTAGATTCTTTTTACAGAGAACGAACTTCGTCTTCAAATTCTGAGGAAAACATGCGATTCGCGCCCATCGCAACCAGCTGTATCGGCATACTTGTCGCTGATTCGAACCCCATGCAATCTCAGTTATTAACCGGCGCTTTGCGCCGCCGCCCCGAGTTTGCGGTAAGCTCCTGCCCACTGCAAGCGGATGAGATACTGAATGCCCTAGAGAGTGGCCCAATCCATGTTCTGGTCATGAATGCAGACCGTGGCGGGCAAATCGACTTTAGCCTTCTACGGCGCCTGCAAATTTCCCATCCGCATATTGACAAGATACTGCTGCTGGATACCTACGATCGTGGTGTAGTGGTCAACGCATTTCGCTCTGGAGTGCGCGGTCTTTTCTGTTTTGCCGACCACCCTTTTCGCATGCTATGCAAATGCATTCAGTGCGTTTATGACGGGCAGGTATGGGCCAACAGCGAACAACTGCAATATCTATTGGATTCTTTGGGGCAAACCTCGTCGTTACGCGTGGTGAATGCCAAAGGGGACAAACTGCTGACCTCGCGTGAAGAACAGGTGGTCACATTGGTTGCCGATGGACTCAGCAATCGAGAGATCGCTCGCGAACTCAAATTGAGCGAGCACACGATTAAAAAGTATTTGTTTCGAGTATTCGATAAGTTGGGCATTTCCAGCCGGGTTGAGTTGGTTTTATATGCCGTCAACCATGGCGATCATCGGGATGAACGACCAGCGGATGCTGCAAAAGCGATCAGTTTTTAGCAACTCGGTAAGCGCCTTCTAACAGCTACTTGCAATCGTCCATGTCCCTTTTACAATGGAATGTTCTTGTTTTGGACAGATAAGGTCAACGATTGCCCACTTCCTCGACGCCACGCCGAAAAACGGTCATCGCCGCAGGCTTGTTATGCGGTGTGCTGGCAGTTTTGGTCACCTTCACCGACCGTAAAGCCTTCTTCAGTCCACTGTCGGTAGTGATCATAGCAGCAGTAGGTGCGGCGGCGGTTTTATTGCAATTGCGTTTTAACAATGAAGATGGCAAACGCACCATCCATCCGCCGGTCTGGTTGAATATTCTAGGGGTGGGTTTTGCAATTGCGGCGATACTTTCAGATAGGCTGCATTTTAGCGCGCAGACAGCTCAAATCCTTGCCCTGGCAGCAGTGGGCGCCTTCGCAGTGAGCAGCACAATCATCCTGCAAGCATTTCGCAAACAGCGCACCAAATAGCATAGCTACCGGATTTGCATCCAGTAGCTCGTCGCTAATCATCAATTGTGATTATGGCCAGCGCTTGGCGGTGTCGTCCCAGCCAGCGGCACGCGCCGGTTGCGGGTTGTTATTGATGGCCGGTTGCGGAATCCGCATAGGTGGCTGCATAGGAGATGGCGGAGCAAGCGCCGGCTTATTGTTGGTGGCCTCCATGGCGATGGGCTCCTTATCCTCGGAGAGCAGCGGAGCGGCCACGCGCAGGGCTTCTACTTCTCTTTCCAGCCGGGCCAGTTCCAGTTCTTTCTGCCGCAGAACTTCATATACATTCTTCATTTCGTGGCACCTGTAAGAGACGAGATCACATAAAACTAAAACTATTGTTCGCACTTTAGCAGGCGTGGTGTTTTTGTCAAGATGGAAGAGCGGCTCCGGGTCTTAGGAACCACAAAAAACGCGGATTTTCAGCCAAATCCCAATTCATCCGGGGATTCGAGTGGGGTGCCGCACCGTCGGCAGATGACTGCCGAACAATCGCCACAAGTAAGCGGATCAGTGACCTCCACGGCACAGGCCGGACAATATAGTAGGTCCGGCTGGGGCTTTGCCTGTGGCGTCTGAGAATCCATCTAGGCGAATGTAGCACACCTAATCGAAACGAATTTTGTCTCAATTTTTACAAAAAACTGACAAACAGCTCCGTGGCCCGAATTAGCTTGGATGAGCCTTCAGATGGGCGATTTCGCAAAAAAGATATTCCAAAGATGGAGATGGCTATGCATAAAAACCTTATTCCTGGATTCATCGTAAGCGTACTGTCGCTGTTCGCGCTCTGCGCTTTTCCGGCGTCTGCGCAAATGCCCAACATTGGCCTCGGGCCGCAGGTACATACCGCGCTGGGCGGATTCATCCTTGGCTATGACATTGATTCCACTGGAACCGAAGGTCTTCTGGCTGAGTCGGTAAGCCTCGGCGGTGGAAAGAACAACGTGGCCGTGGAAACTTTCGACCAGAAGACCGGCAAGATTTTGAAAATTATTGGCCAGCAGAACAACACCGGCAACGACTATGTGGCCTTGGGAATTTTCGGTAACAGCGTGGGGCTGGTGGAGGAAGAACTCTCCAAGGGCATCTTTGTAAATAAGCGCCTATATGGCGTCATGAATCCGCTGAACGGCAACAAAGCCACCGGACAATGGACCCCGCCATTTACCAAAGATGACATCATAATCAGCATGCCTGACGCCCAAGGTTCGCCTACCACCGCCGTGCTCTACTTCGACAACGGCGGCAGCTTCAACAGTTTTGTGTTGGGCACGAACGTCGCCGCCAATACCTTTGGTACGCCCGTCACCATTACCGATCCGGATTTTAGTTTCAACGTCTCGCCGGTGATGGACTATGACACCCAGACCAACACAGCGGTCTTGGGCGGGTCGCTCGGATGCTTTGGCTGCAGCACAGAAATTGGAATGGTTGATCTAAACAAGGGTACGTTCAGCGAGTTCCCTGGGCTCGGGCTGGGTTTTGTCAACGGCATTGCAGTAGATTCCGCCAACGGCATCGCCTGCACCACCACCGAAGATGACTTCAGCATCGAGATCTATGATCTCGCAAAGCAAACCGGCATCATTATTCCCCTGTTTAAGGCAACCAGCCAGCTCAACAGCGGCGGCGCGGTCGCGTTCGACCCCATCCACAAGTTGTTTCTGATTGGGCAAGAGTTCTCCAGCATTGCCCCCAAGGGCAGCAGCATTCTGGTGTACGACGAGCAGGGCAATTTCGTTGAAGCAGTGAATGGATTGAGCCTGCCAGCCAGCCCGGCTAATATGGCGCTGCATCCCAGCGCGCGCGCAGGGTATGTGATCGTCACGCCGGAGTTAACGTCGTTGCAACAGTTTACGTACTAAGTGAGTCATTTCATTCATTAATGAGAGGGTCTATGCCGACAAGCGGATGGCATAGATCCTTTATTTTTCTCTCTTGATTCTGCTATGGCTTGAGCATATATACCACGCCGCAGCCGCCTCCACCTGAGCAGCCGGTGCCGCCCGCTTCAGCTACGCCGTAAAGAACCCCGGAACTGTTGCTGACAAGGCCCAAAGGACTCGTACCATCTGCGCAATTCTTTGCGGAGCAAAATTTGTGAAGAATACTTTGTCCGGTTGAGGTGATTTGGAAGATCGTGCCCGGCTTATTCGAGCCCGTGCCAAGGGTAGAGCCATAGATTGCGGTGTTTCCCAGAACCAGAGCCGCTTGGGGGTAACCATTTTCGGCGGCACTTAAAGGTTGAGATGAATGTTGGCCATTCGGCGATATCTTGAAAAGCGCACCATTCCCTTTGCCACCGCCAAGCTCGAAGGTTCCATAAACATTTCCAGCAGAATCCGTAACGACTGGGGATACTGGGCCGAAGCCGACCGACGCGAGCGTCGCGTCTAACTGCGTATATGCCCACGCTCCCGAGGAAGGCGACAGTTTGAACACGGTGCCGCAACCTTCGCCACCGCAACCCTTTAGGTATTGGCCGCCCAAAAAGGTAGTGCCGATCAGATTGCCCGAACTGTCGAGCGTAACCCCGCCACGAGGATCGAAGCCGTCCAGACAGGCCTGATTCTGTATGTCGCTACAAAAGTCATAAACCACGGATTCCGTCCATGTTCCTCCCGGAAGCGATGGCGGGGACAATTTAAAAACGACGCCATTGAAGTTGTTGCCTCCCGATACTGTGGCCCCGTACAGATTGCCAGCGGCGTCAATGGCCAATGCGCCAGAGGGATTTTCGCCATCTGGGCACGAATCAAGTGAGCAGAAAGAATATAGAATATTGAAAGTCCAAGTGCCATCTTGCGACGGAGAGAGTTCGTAGATTTCTCCGCAGCAACTTGCGCCGCCAAAGTAAGTCGTGCCATAGAGATTTCCCTTTGCATCCATAGTTAGGGAAGTTGGCTCATATCCATCGCGGCATAGCATGCCGATGTTGCAAAAGGCGTACAACACAGTTTCGCTCCAAGTGCCATCTTGATTTGGTGAAAGCTTAAATACCGTTCCACACCCATTGCTGCACTCGTAGGTTTTGTTGCCGCCACTCAAGGTGGTTCCATAGAGATTCCCGGAGGGGTCCAAGATAACGGTCCGAGGTGAAGCGCCATCCAGCCCGTGAAAGTTATAAATGACTTTGTATTGTGACTGCGCGAGCGCCAGTCCGCAGCTCACAATCAGAAGGAAGAAAATTCTTGATGCGTTTCTCATAAGCACCTCGAGGGATTGACCGGATTATTTTAGGCAGTTCGTATTTCTCGCGATAGAGTCTTTTGCCCCTAATTCCAGAATTTATTTCCTTGTCATAATGGGAGCGGGAGATAAAACCATGGTTCACAACCCTGACCAACAATTACAACAAGAGTTCAACCGCTGGGCGGAAGCCGGCGAGGGCGAGAAGATGGAGAACCATCATCTCGACATCACTAACAAGACTTTGCGGTTGATGGACCTGAAAAAGACAGACCGCGTGCTCGACCTCGGCTGCGGCTCGGGGTGGGCTGCGCGGTTGCTGGCCAAAGCAGCGGGCGAAGTCACGGGCGTGGATGTTTCCGATGAAATGGTGAAGCAGGCGACGGCGTCGTCGAAGAATTACGCGAACGTAAAATTTCTTTGGGGATCGGCGCAGAAAATTCCTTCCGCTGACAATTCCTTCGACAAGATGCTCTCCGTCGAGTCGTTTTATTACTACGCCGATCAGGATGCCGCGCTCGACGAAATTTTCCGCGTGATGGCGCCGGGCGGGCGAATCTTCATTCTCATCAATCTCTACAAAGACAACGAATATTCACTGCAATGGGTGCACCTGCTAAAGGTCCCGGTGCACGTCCGCTCGGCGGCAGAATATATGGCGATGTTCGAAAAGCATGGATTCAAAGATGCGGCATGGAAGCAAATTCCTGACGATACGCCCACGCCGGATGACTACAAGACGAAATCGTTCCGCAGCCTGGATGATTTAAAGGCATTTAAGCGCGTGGGCGCGTTGCTGCTGATGGGAACGAAAGCCTAGCTACGGCGTAATTTCAAAGACGACACCAGCGCCATAGGTGCCACCCTGGCTTGCCGTGCCGTAAAGATTGCCTTGCGCATCTTCCACCAGGTTGCCCGTTGGGTTTTGCCCGTCGGTGCAATTTGCTTGGGAACAGAATTCGTAGATCGTTGTTTTCTTACCTGCTGGTGAGACGTGATAGACCACCCCTGCCCCGAGATCGTTGTCGAGACCGTCTTTTCCGCCGAGCGTAGTAGTACCAAAGAAGCCCCGGCCTGAGGAGTCAATCAAAATTGTGCCGTTTGGGCTGGCGCCATCGACTCCTTTGAACTCAATTTCGCGGAGGCCATTCGAGCGGGTCCATTGAAACAGGCCTCCGCTGTTTTTGTGTACGCCGTTCCGCGCAAGTGTTCCGTAAATGTTGCCGGCACTGTCTAAAGTCACTGCCGTGAGTGGTGTAGTAGGCTGGGGCAAGCCAAAGTTGTAAACGGTGGTTTCCGCCCAGCCCTTCGTACCGGGAGAAAGTTTGAAAATCATCCCAGAGCCGTCGCCTTGTGGCGAGGTTCCACCTTCACTCGTTGTACCCCAGAAGTTGCCGGACTTGTCGAAAGTCAGACCGCCATCGGGATAAAAGCCGTCAAGGCAAAGTCCATTGCGATAATTTGAGCAAAATGTGTGAATGACATTTTCTGTATAGCCGGCAGAACCGGGGGAAAGCTCGAAGACTATGCCACCATTCTCCGCGCCGCCGGCGCTTGTCGTACCGTAAATATTTCCTAAAGTATCAAAAATCACATTGCTATACGGAAACGCGCCATCGAGGCAGACACTATTTATATAATCCGAACAAAAGTTGTAGAGAACGGTCTCGGTCCATGCGCCGACTTGCTGCATTGGTGGGGAAAGCTCAAATACCACCCCAGCGCCACCACCTCCGGGAGCGCCACCTGTTCCACCTGCTTCGGTCGTTCCATAGAGATTGCCTGCCGCATCCATGGTCAAGGTGTCCTCGAGATAGTTGCCGTCCACACAAGGGTACCCAGACTGGCAGAAGTTATATAAGATCGTCTCGGACCACCCACTACTTCCATCGGGAGAAAGCTCGAATACCGTGCCTCCTTGACCGACGCCCGTTCCACCACTGCTTGTCGTCCCGTATAGATTGCCAGCTTTATCCGCAATTAATCCGGCGTATGGCGCGCTTCCATCTCCTGCCAGAAAATTAAAGGCGTGAATGACTTTGTATTGTTGCGAAAAGCATAAGTTAGACACAGCCAATAGAGCAAAATAGGCGGCGGCTCTTTTCATACGGCACCTCAAAACCCGCGCGGGGCAAGGAAAACGTTGGTAGTTTAGCGCATTGGCGATTGCGCCGGAATAATTATTGTCTGGACCGGGGATACCCCATTCAGCGCAGCCGCCGCTGTATTGTGTGTCGTTCGAGGCCCAAATTGCGTGTGGCCATTTGAGCCGCCTTTGGCCTTGAGTGGGGAAGTTGCTTAGTTCTTCAGCCGCAGGAAGAATTCCTCGAAATGGCGGCGCGATAAATAAGCGACCACAATCGTAAGGCCTGCTCCGAGGCAAAAGTGCAGAAGCATAAATTCAAAACGCCATTTCGTGTCGGACAAGCTCGACACGGAAGCGGGGAGCCAGCGATCCACGATATCGAACATGAGCATGTGAATCAGATAAACGCCGTAGCTGATTTCACCAAAGAATTGCAGCAATGGGCGGTTCACCAGCCATTTCCATGGCGAAGTTCCTATCAACAAGAACAGCGCGACCACTCCGGCAAAGAAGAGATTGATTACTGTCGGTCGAAGCACCATGCCAACACGATGGCTGGCAAGAAAAATTCCGGGAGCGCCCAGAGCAAGCATAGCCAGACTTCCCGCGAGCAGGAAGGTAGTGATTGTTTTCATCGCCCTCCGCGTGCCCCACGAGCTTCTGGCAATCGCCGCCAAGATTGCCCCAAGCGCCAAGCCATCCGCGTAGAGCCAGGTGTAGCCCTGGCCGGCATCGTAGCCTTTTAAACAGTAGTAATAACGAAGCAGCGCACAGCCAATGAAAATAGCTAGGGCTGCAACTGCGACCATTTTGCGAGACAACGCGCGGACAGCTGTGGGCCAGATCAGATAGAAATGTTCCTCGATGGCCAAGGTCCACAAGACGCCGTATTGCATAGGGACGCCAAAAAGTTCTGTCACATTAGCGAGATAGATCGCGCTAAGGCCAAGAAAGCCCCAGGACGCAGGGCGAGATATTAAGCCAGTGCGGGAGAACATCGCTAGTGCAATGAGAACAGCGTAGTAGATGGGAAGAATGCGCAGCGCCCGGCGGTAGTAGAAGCGCCTGAAATAGTCGGGTCGGGCCTTAGTATCCAGGAGGATGCCGGTGATGAGGAATCCCGAGAGAACGAAGAAAAGATTGACGCCCACCCATCCCGGAAGAGTTGCGGCGACAAGGAGCTTAGGAATTCCGTGCAAACCCAAAAGCCCGAATTCAAAGCCGAACCCATGAAAGAACAGAACTAACAACACTGCGATGCCACGGAGAGTGTCGAGTTCGGGCATCCGTGGACGCAGCAATGCGTCGGATGTAGGCTCGACGGCTGCGGGAGTCAGAGATGGTTGCGGCAAGGCGTTCTCGTTGCTTATGCTAATTCTAGTGCGAAATTCTGGCCGGTCGTGCCTGACTGTTCACTACTCGGAGACAACAGCCGCCCCTTTGCACAAGACGCAAGGAACGGGGCACCCATTTTATCTGTGAATTACTTCTCCAGCCGGTTGTACTTCTTTAGCACTTCTCTTAGCTTGTCATGCGGTAGTCCGATGACGGTGTGGTTATCAATGCCGGTCATGGTGTCGGCGGCGACCATGGCATTGACCACGGCCTCTTCCGTCGCCTGCACCGTCGCGAGAAAAATAGGATCGAGTGAATCGTTGGGCAGCATGGTGAGCTGGTGCGGTCCCTTGGTCGAAGCCGCGCCGGGATTGGCGGTGGAGAAGGCAATGAAAATGTCGCCGGAGCCGTCGCCGGAGTAGCTGCCGTCGCGTCCTAATCCTAAAGACACGCGGCGTGCGACACGCTTGAGTTGCGTCGGAATGAGCGGGGCGTCGGTGGCGACAACCACGATGATGGAGCCGGTGTCTTTGTTGTTTGGCGGTGAAGTGAGCGGCTTTTCTTGTAGGGCCGCTTCATCATCGCCATACGCCGGATGCTCGGGAATCTCTTTGCCGACAGGAACGCCGGCAACACGAAGTTCGGGGCGGCGTCCGTAGTTGCACTGCACCAGCACGCCAATGGTGTAGCCGCCATCTTTGGTGTTAAGCACGCGCGAAGAAGTGCCGATACCTCCCTTGAATTCATTGCAGACCATTCCGGTCCCGCCGCCCACGCTGCCTTCTTCCACTGGGCCGGAGTGGGCAGTATCAAGAGCGTGCCAGGCGTCTTCGGGTTTCACATGGAAGCCGTTGATGTCGTTGAGCCAGCCGTCCCAGGTTTCGGCGACGACGGGCAGCGACCAGAAATATCCCTCCATGTCAGGACCGCCATGGTTTACTTTCCATGCGATGACCGCGTCGCGCACCACGCCCACGCTATGCGTGTTGGTGATCATCACGGGCCCGTCGAGAAAGCCGGAGTCTTCGAGCCATGTGGTTCCGGTCATCTCGCCATTCCCGTTGAGGGTGAACCATCCGGCGAAAACAGCGTCGTTCGATGTCTTGCCACGAGGATGGATCGCCGTCACTCCGGTGCGGACCGGTCCTTTGCCGACGACGAGTTTGCCTTCACCGGAAATCAGCGTAGTGTGGCCGACTTCGACGCCCTTCACATCGGTAATTGCATTGAACGGGCCCGGTGTGCCGTCAAAGGGAACTCCGAGATCGCGGGCGCGAGGTTTCGATTGTCCGAAGCTGAAGGAGGCAAAAAACAAAAAAGCTACTGTCAATCGAAGTGGAGAGTGCATAATGTTTTTTCGCTGACGCGGTAGCAGTATAAAACATGAAGTCCGGGTTATAGTGAACACATCGGGAGGGCTTGAGATGAAGCACTGGAAACGGATTCTTTTTGCAAGCGCAGCAGGAACGAGCGCGGTTCTGTTTCTCAAGGGAAAGAAAACGGCAGGGTTCCTGGCGGCAGGAACGGGCCTGACGGCGTTGGCGATGGAGTATCCGGAGGCATTTGCCGAGGTTCGCAGCGGACTGCCGTCCGCGCTGCGCGCCGGCAGCATGGTCAAGCTGGCCGCGCAGATGGGCCGGCTTGTCATGCAGTCGCGGCGTGAATCTTACGACAATATGCCGCAGGAGCAAGGAGAAGTCTAAGACAGTTATCCGGCGATTTAGAATTATTGCTCGATGCCCAACTGCTCACGGGCGGCCGGGCTGAGGCGCTCGGGGCTCCAGGCCGGCTCCCAAACGATATTCACGGTGGCATTGCGTACACCGGGCATCTGCTCGACACGGGCTTTCACTTGCGCGCTGATGTTGACGTGCTCGGGGCAACCGGGCGAAGTCATGGTCATGTTTACGGTGACATCCTGTTGATCTGGTTCGACGGGCACGATGGCGATGTCGTAAATTAAGCCTAAATCCACGATGTTGACGGGGATTTCCGGGTCGTAGCAGGACTTGAGCGCGCTAAGAACTTCGTCCTGGGTGAGTGCTGGCATTTAATTCTCCTGCATCCAAGTTTAGCGCAATCTGGTGAACGTAATCCGGTTTAGCGTGAACTGGTTGAGAGATGATGCGTAGGATGGTTTTAGTCCCACCCTTTCGCAAAAAAAGCGAAAGAATGGGCACGTAGGAAAAATGTAAAAATGAGAAAGAAAATTCAAATTGGTCTGGCGATACTTTTAGCCGTGGCGGCGATTCGTACGGGATACATCCTCTATGAGCGGAGTGAGGCGAACAAAGCGCCCGCGCCCAAGCAAGAAGCCGCTCTGCCTGCCGACTATTACGTTGTGCCAAAACGACTTCACGCTTATGACTTGAAATCGGCGCAGCACATGATGGACCAGCCAGTCTGGGTGAAAGAAGGCTACCGCTACACTTACTATCCCTACGATGTTGCCTCCCATCGTGTGAATTTCTCGCACGAAGCCGGCTTGTTGCTCCCGCTGGAGAAATTGCAGATCACAAAGGTGGTTGCGGATAAGCCGCCAACAGGCGCTAAGCAGGTGATGGCTGTATTTGAAAAAGACGGCAAGTCGTTCGCGTTTCCGGTGGGTCTGGAGCAGGATGGCGACTACCAAATTTATGCGGATAACATTGTTTTCATTCAAGATCCGCACGAACTCTATAAGCATTGGCCGCCGGATGTTTGGTCGGCTGTGGATCAGCATGAAGTCAGGCCGGGGATGAACGAATTGCAGGCCGAGTTTGCCGTCGGCATGGGCATGCCGGAGTCAGCCGAAGAGACATCCACCAAGACGGTTCACTATGCAAATGGCGGAAAGCCGTTGGTAGTTGTTTTTAATGACGGCAAGGCCACGGAAGTAAAGCCTGGAACGTAGCTGACATCAGAGAACCTTAGAAGTGAAATACAGTATCCGCGGTATTGTCGAAAAGCATTACCCCTTTTAACTTGTAACCACGTTTCAACTGTTTTCTCCTCACACTTCCATAAGGAACCCGCCCCGCATGGCGGGTTTTTTGTTTTGGGTGAAGATCACGCCTTGGGGGAAGCTTCCGTTGCCGCTTGCTGCTCATCCGCGTGAATGGTTCCATCTTCATTGGCATAAAACGAACGATGGGTGGCGTCTAGCTGCTTGGGCGTCATGGTGAGTTCGAATCCGTCTTTGCCGTCTTTTCCGTTCTTGCGAGTGTGGAATTTTACGGTGTAATCGCCCTGCTGGGTTTGCGTCATGCGTTTGGTGAATGAGCCGGAGTGCACCAAATCAGCCAGCGTGGGCGCGAACTTCTCATACTTTTTCTTGTAGGTATGCTGAGCGCGGAGCACAGTCCGCATATAGGCCAAAGCCACGAACTCGGAGTCGCTACGGGCGGGGTCGCCATGATACTTCGGCTGGTAAGTTGGTACGGATGCGGTTACGGGGCTGGCGGGAGTCTGGTCGGCCGGCGTTTGGGCGCCAGCCGCGCATGCCGTAAAAATCATTGCCAAAACCGCCAAAACTGCCCATTTCACGCCGAATTTCATGGATCGCGTTCTCCTCAGATGATTGATTCCACTGCCATTTGCACCGGAACAGTTCATGTTACTCCCGTAATTGCGAATGCGTGACTATTCTTTGCATCCCTCGCCTGAGCCTTTATCCTAACGGAAATCACCTGGAGTATGTCCATGAAGGCTGGAACCGCAATGAAAGCTGCACCGGCGAAAAAGCCGCAAATTCGCATTGCCGTGGTGGAGAGCGATCCACTGCGTTTTGTTGGCTTTCGCGCCCTGTTTGACGCCGAAACGGACTTTGAACTTATGGCGGCCTCGCTCGCGGACCTCTCCGCGCTCCAAGGCATTGATCTCGTTCTGCTGGGCAATCGCAACGGACAGAATCTGTTCGATCTGATGGCCAGCATGAAGGCGACCCGGCCTGATCTCCGGATCATCGTGACTGGTTCTGGGATGGATGAAGAAACCATTCTGAAGGCAATCGCTGCCGGAGCAAAAGGTTATGTGGATGAGGCTGCCGACGCGGCTGAATTCGTCCAGGCGATTCGCATTGTGCATCAGGGTTCAGTGTGGGCGCCTCGCAAAGTTCTCTCCATGTTTATTGAACGTGTAAGTTCGTCACCCGGCCGCGTATTTCCCAATGGCCGCGTGACTTTCACCGACCGCGAAAAAGAAGTTCTGGAAATGCTTGTAGCTGGACGTTCCAACAAAGAAATCGGCTCGGCCCTCGGGATTGAAGAGCGCACAGTGAAAGCGCACGTCGCCAAGCTGATGCGCAAAGTCGGCGTACAAAACCGCATCGCGTTATCTGTGCATGCGATTACCCATTCTCTGGTAACCGCGAAGTAAGGCGCTAAGGCATCTTTTCAGAAAAACGGGACCTAACCGTCCCGTTTTTTGCTGCCCTTCATTACAAGTTCAGATTTACTTTCGTGTATGCTGACGTGCATTGTGTAATCACATGCGAGGGGCATATATATATGCATTCACTAAAGCTTGTAGTAGCTGTGGCTTTGCTGGGATTCTCTTTGGCTCATGCGCAAGAGGGAACGAAACTCCCTCCTATTGACCACTTCAATCTGGATCAGATTGATCACAGCATTGATCCTTGCGTGAACTTCTATCAGTACACCTGCAAGAAGTGGATTGCCACCAATCCGATCCCTTCCGATCAGGCCTTCTGGGGGCCGGATGGCAAACTCCAACTCTGGAATGAGAGCGTATTGAAAGCGGTTCTGGAAGCCGCGGCGAAGAATGATCCAAGCCGCTCTCCCGTGCAGCAGAAGATCGGTGACTATTACGAATCCTGCATGGATCAACCAGCCAAGAATGCCAAGGGCATCAGCGCCATCAAACCCGAACTCGACAGCATCAAGGCGATGCAAAGCAAAGATGAAATTGCCGCCGAGTTGTCGCGCATCCATCGGCAGATCTATTCGTTGGCGGGAGCATCGGATTCCGGTGCACGCGTGGCCTTGTTTGGATTTGCTTCCAGCCAGGATTTGGATGATGCAACCAAAGTGGTCGCCGCGGTTGATCAAGGTGGATTAGGCCTGCCCGATCGCGATTATTACTTTAAAGAAGACGAGAAATCGGTCGAAACCCGCAAGCAGTATGTAGATTATGCGCAGAAAGTCTTCGTATTGATGGGCGACGACACGGCAACGGCGAGCACGCATGCAAAAACCATCATGGAGATGGAAACTGCGCTGGCGAAATCTTCCATGGACATCGTCAAGCGCCGTGACCCAGCAAACCTGAATCACAAATTGAGTGAAGCCGAACTGCGCGCTCTAACGCCTTCATTTTCCTGGGACGCGTACTTGAAGCCGTTATCGCCTCCAACCACCGCACACTATCTTGTGACCAGCCCCGATTTCCTAAAAGGAGTTGATCACCTCATCAACGCGCGCTCTCTCGATGACTGGAAGGTCTATCTGAGTTGGAATCTGGTCAACAACTCCGCGAAGCAATTAAGCGATTCATTTGTTAATGAAGAATTTGAATTTTATGGCCGCCAACTTTTAGGCCAGAAGGAATTGGAACCCCAGTGGAAGCGCTGCGTGCGTGCTGTAGATCGTGATTTGGGCGAAGCGCTTGGGCAGGCCTATGTCGAACTGGCTTTCGGTCCTGACGCGAAGGCGCGCATGATCAAGTTGGTCAACGGGCTGACCGATTCCATGAGTGAAGACATTCAGCATCTGGATTGGATGAGCGCGGAGACCAAGAAAGAAGCGGTCGTGAAATTGCGCGGCATCGAAGATAAAATCGGCTATCCCAATCAGTGGCGGGATTACTCCAGCTTGCAGATCGTGCGGGGAGACGCGGCAGGCAATGCTTACCGCAGCAGCGAGTTCGAGTTCAACCGGCAATTGCAAAAAATCGGCAAGCCTGTGGATCGCGCTGAGTGGGGCATGACGCCGCCAACGGTAAATGCTTACTACGATCCGCAGTTGAATACGATTAATTTTCCCGCTGGAATTTTGCAGCCGCCTTACTTTGAAAAGCAGATGGATGATGCCGTGAACTATGGGGAAATTGGCGCGGTCATTGGCCATGAAATGACTCACGGCTTCGATGATGAAGGCCGCAAGTTCGACGCGAAGGGCAATCTTCGTGACTGGTGGACGGAAGAAGACGGCAAGAAATTCGAAGCGCGGGCACAGTGCATTGACGATGAATACTCTTCGTTTGAAGTGCTGCCCGGATTAAAGCTGAACGGCAAGCTCACGCTGGGCGAAAATACCGCCGACAACGGCGGAACCCGCATCGCTTACATGGCATTTGAAAAGACGCTTACCCCCGATCAGAAGAACGCAAAGACTGACGGCCTTACGCCGCAGCAGAGGTTTTTTATCGCATATGGCGAGTCATGGTGCGGAACTATGACGCCGGAACTTCTGCGGCTTCTCGCGCAATCGAACCCGCATTCGCCCAACGAATATCGCGTGAATGGCGTGGTTTCCAATATGCCGGAGTTTCAGAAAGCTTTTGGTTGCAAGAAAGGCCAGGCGATGGTGCGCGAAAATTCGTGCCACGTTTGGTAGTTTCGCGGCGTAAGTGATTGAAAATAAGGATTCGGTCTTAGTTACTAAAGGACAGTGACCCTAGTAATCTTGCGTGCTTTTTGCTCTCGTCGCATACTCGTCTCACCTACCACAGAACCTGGGAGACGAGGTCGGGAGCGGAGATTTAGGGTCACCGTTGCCGACCTCGCATTTTTTTGTCCCCGCGTACCCATCTCGATACCAACCGTAGATTCCTTCCAACCATTCGCTAACTCACAGAATCCATTAGAATTTGCAAGTGTCTCGCATCTTACGTTTTCATTTTTAAAATTGACTGGAGAAGTTCATGAAGAAGTTCGCCCTTTTATGCATACTTGTGACGCTAAGCATGTTTTCCGTCGCATCTGATGATAGTAAAAGCCCGAGCAAAACCGTGGATCGCATCAAAGACGCCGCCAATGTATTGAATGAGATTCAGGCCGCACCGGATCAAGGGATTCCCGAGGAAGTGCTGGGTTCGGCGGAATGTGTTGCCGTTGTGCCTTCCATGATTAAAGGTGGCTTTGTGGTGGGAGCACGCTATGGGCGGGGTGTTTCCAGTTGTCGCACACCGAAGGGATGGAGCGCGCCGGCATTTTTCATGGTGGCGGGCGGCAGCTTTGGCTTGCAAATCGGGGCTCAGGCCGTGGACCTTGTCATGCTCATTATGAATCAGGATGGGATGCACCATCTCCTGAGCAGCAAGTTCAAACTGGGCGCGGATGCCAGCGTCGCAGCCGGTCCGGTCGGGAGGCACGCCGCTGCTGACACAGACTGGAAAATGCGGGCGCAGGTGCTCAGCTATTCGCGCACTCGCGGAATTTTCGCAGGTCTGGAATTGAGTGGCGCGACCATCAAGCAGGACAAAGACAGCACGCGGGAATTTTATGGGCGCATGGTTCCGGTTGCCACGTCTTTGGAAGGTCATATTGACGCACCGAATGCTGCTTATCCGTTTCTCGACACGCTGGCGAAATGGGCCCAATCTGCCGCCAGCAAATAAAGCGAACCCCTTCGTCTAAATGCGCCAACGACTTGAATACGCGCCGGTATGGCTGATCGTAAAACTCGTTGGGGTATTGCCGCGTCCGCTGGCCCGAGCGGTTGGCATCATGCTTGGCCGCATTGTGTATTGGTTGCACGTGCGATTGCGTCACGTCGGTATGCGCAATCTTGAGCTGGCCTTTCCGGAAAAAACACGGCGGGAACGGGCAAAAATTCTGCGCGGCGTGTTCACCTCACTCGGCCGCCAGTTGGGCGAGTTCTGCCTTTTGCCTCGCTACACATTGAAAAATATCAACAAGGTTGTGGTTTATGACGGTTTCGAGAATTTTGAAAATGCCTACGCGCTGAAAAAAGGCGTGCTCTTTCTCACCGCCCACATTGGCGGCTGGGAGCTTTCCGCGTTTACCCATTCGCTGCACGGGCATCCGCTGCATGTGGTCATGCGTTCGCTCGACAATCAATATCTCGATCGCTTGACCAAAAAGTACCGCACCATGCACGGCAATTCCATGGTGGATAAAGATGATTTCGTACGTGGTCTGCTTTCCGCCATGAAGGCGGGCGAGACTGTCGGCATTCTGATGGACACCAACATGACTCCGCCGCAAGGTGTCTTCGTGGATTTCTTTGGTATTCCTGCCTGCACAGCCAGCGGTCTCGCTCGTATCGCCTTGCGGACGGACGCGGTGGTTTTACCCGGATTCACTATTTGGGATTCGGTTCTGCGGAAATACCGCTTGCGCTTCGATCCGCCGGTGAAGTTGATCCGCACTGGGAATGATGAGGCTGACATCGTGGCCAACACGGCCCAATTTACGAAAGTGATTGAAGATTATGTGCGGCGTTACCCTGATCAGTGGCTGTGGGTGCACCGGCGTTGGAAGACAAGGCCGGAGGGAGAGAAAGGGTTGTACTGAAGGTTGACAAAGCATTTACATGGTGAACGCATGCAGCTTGACTGAAGTGCGAAAATAATTAAATGGTAAAAGAAAAATCACAATTAGAAGAAATGAAACGACGCATCGAGCAAGTTCGGCCCGAACTGTCTGGCTCAGAAATACTAGGACGCAATACCCCGCTTCCGCCAAAAGAAAGCAATGGGCCTGACGAGCCGGATAAGGACATTGTTTAAGGTGCTCGTTGGCATGGAATGAGCAGGAAATGACGGTGGCAGGACGCTAAATTGCTAATGCCTGCAGATTATGGAAGTTTGGCTTTCGTCTCTTGTCATTCGGCATTGCCAATATACTGGCAGTTGATCACCAAGATCGTTGTCGTAGGTTAGCCCGTAAAACCCCACATCCAATTCGCGCGTCTGGGTTCCGGCACATTCCAGAATGGGTTCTCCTTAGTATATTCGCGGTCGTGCATTCTTTATATTCGCCTGGTATCCAGGAACCCATCTTGACCTGGGTTCTTAGCGTGTGTGATGCCCATCCCTTCTTGACGAAGTACGAGTAAGTTGGATCTGGCCTGTGATAAACCAGGGCATCCGCGGATAGAAACCCGAGCACAAGCAGCCCAAGAAACGTGAGCCCAATAGCATAACCGAGTGCCGACAATAGCGTGTCTTCCACATCCATGGGCTATGATTCTATCGCGAAATAAAAGGCTAGATTCATTCGAAGTAATTCTTCGGAGTTCTCAGAACCACTCACTGCGGTAAGCGATCCACCAACTTATAAAAATAATAGGAACAGTTGCCGCTAATCCCCACCAGATGGGAAAGATCACGTCCGCCAGAATTCCCAGCACCGTCATCGAAATCCAGAAGACTTTGCGTTGCATGAATATATTCTCGGATGGGTAACAGTTCCAGCCAAGTCCTGGAAGTGAGTGTACAACCGCGGCTTTCTCGCTCCTCCCACAAAATTAGCGTATAAAAAGGATTGCATGAAACACACGCTTAAAGCCGTGGCGGAGGCGGTTGGCGGCCGCATTATTGGCGAAGACGCAGTCAGCGTTTGCGGCATTGCCAGTATTGAGAAGGCCGCACCTGGCGACCTGGTTTTTGTGGAGGAAGAGAAGAATCTGCAGGCGGCCATGCATTCGAACGCCTCGGCTGTTATTGCGGGTGAATTTGCCGCCTGGACGAAACACTCCAAACCGTTTGTGATTACGCAGCAGCCCAAACTGGCATTTGCGCAAGCGGCGCGTTTTTTCCATTTCGATGGCGGCTGGCCCGCGGAAATTCATCCCACCACCATCGTTCATCCTTCCGCACGTCTTGGCGCCAATGTTTCGATAGAAGCGCGGGTGATCGTCGGCGAGAATGTCGAAATTGGTGAGGGCTCACGCATCGGCGCCGGCAGCGTCATTGCGGCGGACGTCCATATCGGCATGAATTGCACGATTTATCCCAACGTGACCATATATTCAGGAACGAAATTGGGTGATCGCGTGATTGTCCATGCCGGAGCTGTCCTCGGCAGTGACGGCTTTGGCTACGTTCGTGACGCCAAATCGGGTAAATACGAAAAGTTTCCTCAAATTGGCCGGTTAGAAATCAGCGACGACGTCGAAATCGGCGCGAACACGACCATTGATCGCGGCGCATTGGAAGTGACGCGAATCGGCCGGGGTACGAAGATTGACAATCTTGTGCACATCGCACATAACGTACAGATCGGTGAAGATGTTGTAATCGCGGCGCAGACGGGCATCTCCGGCAGCGCCGTCATCGAGAATAATGCCGTTATTGCCGGGCAGGTGGGCATCGCCGATCATGTGCGCATTGAACAAGGCGTGATTTTGGGAGCGCAAAGCGGAGTGCCGACCAAAAAAGTTATTCGCGGGAAGGGAATTGTGTTTTGGGGAACGCCGGCTCGCCCCATTCGCGGATATTTGAAAGAGCTGGCGGTTCTGGCGCGCTTGGCCAAAAAAGAATAGTCATGGCCGTCATCGTTATCGGCGGACAGTCGCGCAGCGTAGGCAAGACCAGCGTCGTTGCCGGATTAATCGCCGCACTTCCTGAGTTTCGTTGGGCTGCTTTCAAAATTACGCAATACGGCCACGGCATCTGTTCGCGCGACGGATCTGCCTGCGATTGCGCATCTGCAGACCATGCTTGGGCAATTTCCGAAGAAAACAATCGCAGCGGCGACTCCGACACATCCCGTTTTTTGCAGGCGGGTGCTCATCGAGTTTGGTGGGTTCGCACCGAGCAAGGACGGCTTGCTGAAGCCATACCATCCATTCGCCGTAAACTCGAAGATGCCGAAAATGCCATCTTAGAATCCAACAGCATCGTGAAATTTATTCGTCCCGATTTGTATCTCACTGTGTTTGACCCGGCAAACGCAGACTTCAAAAAATCTGCGCAGGAATTTCTCGATCGTGCCGATGCGGTCATTCTGCACCGGAAAGAATCCCAACCAGACATGCCATTGAAAGCCGCTAAGGGTAAGCCGATTTTCTATATCGATCCTCCACGGTATTTGAACGCAGATGTGGTTGCGTTTGTCCGGGGAAAATTACCCACCGCAATCGTGAAATAAACCATTTGTTATTCTGACTTGTGGGACGCATTCACAAAAGCGCGTGGTTGCTGGTGGTGCTCTCGGCTGCGTTGCAAGTCGTAATTTTTCCACTGCCCAATCTCTACATGCTGGGATGGGTCGCAGTCGCGCCGTTACTTGTGGCCCTGATGCGTACCCGCGAACCCAATACTCTGCAATTTCCTGAAGGCATCAAGCTGCTTCCCGCACGACCACTGCAAGGATTTCTTCTTGGGTACCTCTGCGGAATCATCTGGTATGCGGGATCGTGCTACTGGATTTTCAGCGTCATGCGCAATTACGGCGGCGTTAGCACTCCGGCTGCCGTCGGAATTTTAATTTTATTCTGCATGTACCTTGCGCTCTATCACGGCGCTTTTGGGCTTATCTTCAGTTTGTTCGCTTCACAAAAATTGCTCAGCCGATGGGCGCTGCTTTTGGCGCCGGTTTTATGGGTCGCCGTCGAGCTGGCCCGTACCCGCATCACCGGATTTCCCTGGGACTTGCTCGGCATCTCCCAAGTGGACAACATACCTCTTGCACGCGTTGCTACAGCCACCGGAGTTTACGGCCTATCTTTTGAAATCATGGTCGTGAACGTCGCTTTCGCCGCGGGATTTTTATTGCGCCGCCGGCAGCGAAGAGTTGTGCTGGCAGCCGCTATCGGGGCCGCAGTGGTACTACAAGCCGGGCGCTGGATTCCCGCTCCTGCACTGCCCACCGACCGAACAGCTTTGCTGGTGCAAACCAATATCCCGATTCTTGACGGCTCTGCCTGGACGAAAGATTACTTCATCGCAACTCTGAACGATCTCACAAATCTGAGCACGACTCCGCCACAGCGTCCAGAAACGCCTCGCCCGGATATGATTGCGTGGCCGGAGAACCCCGCGCCGTTTTATTCGCTCGATCCTTTATTCCGTGGTGCAGTCAGCATGGCTGCTGAAAAAACCAACGCATGGATGGTCGTAGGCAGCACAGGAATCGAGAACGCCGGTGCTGGATCAGCGGAGCGTTTTTACAATTCCGGTGCGCTCGTCAGCCCATCGGGGCAATTCACCTCGCGCTACGACAAAATGCACTTGGTCCCCTTCGGCGAATATGTTCCCTTCAAAAATATCTTTGCTTTTGCAGGCGGCCTTACCAAAGAAGTTGGAGATTTTACTCCCGGTGCAGAGCGAGTTCCACTCGATGCCGGTGGCAAAAAGCTCGGCATCTTTATTTGCTATGAGTCAATTTTTCCTGATGAGATTCGGCGCCTTGCCGCCTCGGGCGCGCAAGTGTTCGTCAACATATCGAACGATGGGTGGTACGGTGACAGCGGCGCCTATGCCCAGCACATAAAACAAGCCCGTATGCGCGCCGTCGAAAACGCCCGCTGGCTATTACGTGACACAAACACCGGAGTCACCGCCGCCATTGATCCTTACGGCCGCGTCGTCGCAAGCATTCCTCGAAAAATCCGGGCTTCGCTTCTCGTTCCATACGGGTTGTCGAACGAAGTCACGATCTATACTCGATATGGCGATTGGTTCGCATATCTCTGTGCGATAATTTCGTTTGTGGCTCTCATCGCAAGCTACGCATTTCCCCATCGGGAAAATACAAAGGCGAAAAAGTAAAAATGGCTGAAGAGTTCGAACAGGAATACACCGCATTAAAAGGCAAAGTTCACGAACTACGGGAGTATCTTTGACGCGGACAAGCTGCGTCCGCAATTAGCCGAGGTTGAAAAGCAAGCCGCCGATCCCAACCTCTGGTCCAATCCGCAAAAATCCCAGACAGTCATGCGCGAGAAGAAACGCCTTGAGGGACTGCTCGCGACTGAAGCCGAGCTGGTCCGTCGCGATGGCGACATCTCCGCCTATTTCGACCTCGCGCGGGAAGGCGAATCGGTGGACTCCGATTTGCGCCATGAAATTCAAGCTCTCCGCGATCTCGTGGACCGCCTCGAGACCGAGACGCTGCTCTCGGGGCCGAATGATGCGCTCAACGCCATCGTGACTATTCATCCCGGCGCGGGAGGGACTGAGTCGCAAGACTGGGCGGACATGCTTCTACGCATGTATCTACGCTGGGCGGAGCGGCAGGGATTTCAAACTGTAATTTATGAATATCAGCCGGGCGAAGAAGCGGGCGTGAAGTCAGTGACTTTCGCAGTAAACGGTGAATATGCTTTCGGTTTGCTAACCAGCGAAATCGGCGTGCACCGCCTCGTGCGCATCTCTCCATTTGATCAAGCTAAGCGCCGTCATACTTCCTTCGCCAGCGTATTCGTATCTCCAGAAATCGACGACAGCATCGAAGTCATCATCAAGCCGGAAGACATCCGTATTGACACCTACCGTTCCAGCGGCAAGGGCGGCCAACACGTCAATACCACCGACTCCGCCGTTCGCATCACCCATGTTCCCACGGGTTTGGTCGCCGCCTGCCAGAACGAGCGTTCCCAACATAAAAATAAAGAACGTGCCATGAGCATGTTGCGCTCGAAGCTTTACGAGCACGAACTGGAAAAGAAACGGGAAGTCACCAAGAAAATCGAAGACTCCAAGCTCGACATTGATTTTGGTTCGCAGATTCGTTCCTATGTTTTGCAGCCGTACCGGCTAATCAAAGACCACCGCACCAAGATGGAAGTCGGCGACGTGGATCGCGTGATTGACGGGGATTTGCAACCTTTCATGCGTGCCTACTTGCGGATGCGGCGCGACGAAAAAGGCAGCGTGCAGTAAGCGTGAAAAAGAAGACGAAATCATCGGCGAAACCTCCAGTTGTCAAACTGGGGCAACGTTTCGAGCGTGCGCTGGTCTTTGCCTCCCAAAAACATGCCGGACAAACGCGCAAGAAAACACAAGCTCCCTACATTTCTCATCTGCTGATCGTCGCTGGATTGGTGCTCGAAGCGGGTGGCGATGAAGACCTTGCCATTGCCGCGCTGCTTCACGACGTAGTCGAAGATTGCGGGGGAGCTCCGATGCTAAAGGAAATCCGGCGGCGTTTTGGCAAGCGCGTCGCTCACGTGGTCGAAGGTTGCACTGATACCGACGAAACACCAAAACCTCCCTGGCGCAAACGCAAAGAAGACTATTTGCGCCATCTGCGCTCGGCGGACTACGACACGCGGCTGGTTTCCGCTGCCGACAAACTGCACAACGTGCGCTCCATCATCACCGATTACCGCGCCATAGGGGAATCTGTTTGGGAACGGTTCGCCGGACAACGTACAGGCACTCTTTGGTACTATCGGGCCTTGGCGCGCGAATTTGGCCGCCGCAAATCGAACCGTGTTATCGCCGAATTGGCGCGTTCTGTGAAGGAACTCAATGGATTGGCCAGTCGCAGGCGGTCAAGCACAAAGGTAACAAGGAAAAGTCGGAACTCAAGGCGAAAATAGAGCTATGCCGACGCGCATGATTGATCAGATTCGAACTTCTTCTGCTCCAGCGACCTTGGTGCGCATGGCTGCGCGTGGAGCGCTCGCAGTTCCTGCCGTGGAAACGATTGAAATTCTCGTATATCTCGCGAAGCACAACGAAAACTTCAGCCAGCAGGCGACATTGACGTTGGCCGGATGGGATGAAAACGCCTCCAAAAAAGTCGTGGCCGATCCCGCGGCCCCCAAAGAAATTCTCGATTACTGGACTCATCCGCAGAACTTGCGTCCTGGGTTGCTCGGGGCGTTGGCTTCCAACCCCTCGGTGTCAGAGGAGACGCTCGAAAAATTAGTGCGTACAGTTTCTGGTGAGCCTTTGGATGTCCTATTAAACATCCCGCGTGTCACTTCATCCTCTGTACTTCTTCGTTCCATGCAGGCGAATTTGAATTTGAGCCAGACACAGGCTGCAAAAGTAAAAGCAATTCTTTCTCCTGCAACGGCAGAGGAGGCCGTGGCGCAGTCTGCGCCTGCCGCGCCGGTGCCACAAGCCGTTGCGGAAACCTCAACGCAGGCTACGCCTGAAACGCCCGTTGTTAACGATGCCGAAGTCTCGGCTTTCCTAAAAGAACATGCCGCGGAATTAGCGCACGAAGGCGAGAAACCATTCCAGCCCATCGGAGGAATTCATGACGAATCGGCGGTAGCCGAAGAAGCGCCGGAAGTTGCCGCAGCCGCAGTTGCCAGCGCCTCCGCGCCCGCGAATAGCGCACCTGTTCCCAAGCAAACCCCGCCGCAGGAACGTGGCAGCGTTTTGCAAAAAATCGCCGCTCTCAACATCACCGGACGCATTCAGTTAGCGATGAAAGGCACCAAAGAAGAGCGCTCGCTGCTGATTCGCGATGGCACCAAGATTGTGGCCCTCGCGGTGTTGCAGTCGCCGAAGATCAGCGATGGTGAAGTGGAAAAATTTGCCAGTCAGAAGAATGTGCTTGAGGCCGTCTTGCGCGCCATCCCCATGAAACGGCAATTTGCGAAGAATTACACGGTTATTCGCAACCTGGTTGCGAATCCGCGGACACCGCTCGACGTGGCATTGGGCCTCATGAAGAACCTCATGGCAAACGACTTGAAAGCGCTCTCCGGGAATAAAGAAGTGTCGGAGACCATCCGTAAACTGGCGCTGCGGCAGTTCAAACAAAAGACCGAAGAAGCCAACAAAAAATAATCTTGCATGTCCGCCGCTGACCCCATTGCCGATGTCTTGCGGAAAGCGAAGACCATTGCCGTCGTCGGTTTATCCGATAATCCCTTGCGGCCCAGCTACGGCGTTTCCGCATATATGCAAAGTCACGGCTATCGCATTATTCCCGTGAACCCCGCAATACCGGAAGCCCTCGGCGAAAAATCCTACGCATCCTTACTCGATGTGCCCGATAAAATTGACATCGTGAACATCTTCCGCCGCCCTGAGTTTGTGGATGAAATTGTAGATCAGGCCATCGAGCTTAAAATCCCCGCCATTTGGATGCAGGAAGATGTCATCCACGAACCAGCCGCCGAAAAAGCGCGCAAAGCAGAAATTTTCGTAGTGATGGATCGCTGCATTCTCAAAGAACATCAGCAACGCGTGTGACCAGTTAATTGCCGCCGCGCTTCAATCGTAATCGCGCCGGCATCATCGCACAGTCCACTTCCATGAGCGAATCTTTGAACATCCGAAAAAAATCTCTCCAGCGATGCTTCCGGTTGCGTAAGATGCTCCATCAATCGTAGGATTGCATATAATTTTGCGCTATTAGTTAGCCAGACTCTATCCGTATTTCACCGACGGGAGACCGCATGAATGTTGAAGCGCCGCTGACATCCGCTGAATCCGTTCCACCCAAGCCACCGCTTCTTCACCGAATATTCATCGGCAAAGATGGCCTCCGTGCCGGCTGGAGCCTGCTCATTTTCATCGCCATCTTCGCCGCCTTCGCCTACTGCATTAATACCTTTGCCCACAAGGTACTGCACGTTTCCCCGCCGCAACCCGGTTCAGAGTTGTCACCGCTATTCGGTATCCTCGCCGAAGGCGGTAATTTTCTCGTAGTGCTCTTCGTCACCTGGATTATGTCGCGGATCGAGCGCCGTCCAAATTCTGTTTATGGTTTTGGCGACAATCGCAAGCTCCCTCATTTCTTTGCTGGGCTTACTTGGGGAGTGGCCTGCCTTTCGCTGCTCATCCTGACTCTCGCGAAAACTGGCCTACTTGTCGTTGATCGCCGCCTGCTCTTTGGCAGTGACATTCTGCGTTACGGAGCCATCTGGTTCATCGGCTTCTTGTTGGTAGGGCTTTTCGAAGAGTACCTCACTCGCGGGTATCTCCAGTACACTCTTACTCGCGGCCTCGCCGGCATCTACCAGTGGCTTTTCAAGACGCGTCACAGCGCGGCGTTGGGTTTCTGGACTTCAGCCATCATCTTTTCCATACTGTTCGGCCTCGGCCACGGCAAGAATCCGGGCGAATCTCCCATCGGTCTCCTCTCCGCCGGCACGGTCGGTTTGGTTTTCTGCCTTAGCCTATGGCGTACTGGTTCGCTCTGGTGGGCCATCGGCTTCCACGCCTCATGGGATTGGGCTCAATCGTTCCTCTATGGTGTGGCCGATAGCGGACTCATGGTCCAACACCACTTCCTTGCAACTCATCCTGTAGGGAAACCGATACTCAGTGGTGGGGCGACCGGCCCTGAAGGCAGCATCTACGTCGTCGCCGTCCTGATCGTCGCGACGCTCATTATTCTCTTCACGCTGCGCCCGAGTCAGAATGGATACGCTACTCGACACAATTAGCCGGACTTCGAGCTTTTCCGCCGCTTGATTTCTTCCATCCGCTCGCGAATGCGTTTTTCGATTCCTTCATTCGTTGGCTGGTAGTAAACCCGGTCGCGCAGATTGTCGGGCAGGCACTGCATATCGGCAACTTTGTCTTCAACATCGTGTGCGTACTGATAACCCTTGCCATAACCTGTATTCTTCATCAATCCAGTCACCGCATTACGCAAATGCAGTGGCACGGGTTCGGCCGCGGTTTGCTCGACATCTTGTTGCACCGCCCCGTACGCCGTATAAAGCGCATTCGACTTTGGTGCAAGCGCCAGATAAACCACGGCTTGCGCCAACGCCAGATTGCCTTCCGGCATGCCGATGAAATCCACCGCATCACGCGCCGCCATGCAAAGCGACAAGGCATTCGGATCGGCAAGGCCAATGTCTTCGACCGACATGCGCACCACGCGCCGCGCAATATAAAGCGGATCTTCCCCAGACTCAATCATCCGCCCCAGCCAGTAGAGCGCCGCGTCGGGATCGCTGTTGCGTACAGACTTATGCAACGCAGAAATTAAGTTGTAGTGCTCTTCGCCAGCTTTGTCATAGAGCAGAATGCGCTTTTGCAGCGCATCGCGCACAATTTCATCTGTAATGACTCCGGATTGATCTCCGGCTATAGATTTCGCCAGACTTGCCGCGACTTCCAGCGCGTTGTAAGCGCTGCGCGCGTCGCCGCTGGAGTAAGCCGCAATCTTTTGCAGCACGTCATCGGAAGCCTGTAACTGCAATTCGCCTAGTCCACGTTCTTTATCAGCCAATGCCCGCTTGAGCAGGAGGACGATCTGCTCTTCCGTCAGCGGTTTCAGCACATACACACGGCTACGTGATAACAGCGCCGAAATAATTTCAAAAGACGGATTCTCGGTGGTCGCGCCAATTAATCGGATATTCCCTTTTTCGACATGGGGCAAAAACGCATCCTGCTGCGCCTTGTTGAAGCGATGAATTTCGTCAATAAAAACAATCGTCCGCGTGCCATATTGCTTGGCCCGCTCGGCTTCAGCCATGACCTGCTTGATCTCTTTAATTCCAGCGAGCACAGCCGAGAATTCGATAAATTCGGCTTTCGTCATCCGCGCGATGATTTGCGCAAGTGTGGTCTTTCCGGTACCCGGTGGTCCCCAGAAAATCAGCGAGCCGATATCGTCGCGTTCAATCTGAGCCCGTAAAGGCTTACCCGGACCGACGAGATGCTCCTGGCCCACATAGTCATCCAGCGTTCGTGGGCGCATCCGGTCCGCCAGCGGACGTGTGCGGTCGCCAGCATCATCACGATTCGGAACAGTTTCAAACAAACCCATAAATCATTTCACCACGGAGGCACGGAGGCACGGAGAAATCAAACGGTCAAAGAACTCTGCGTACAATTCCGTTCTTGAGGATGCAACATTGAAATTGATGATTAGGCCGACCTTCATCCCGGACAATCGCAAATATGTGAGTAGCTGCGCTTGGTGAATTGGCAATATCTGCTCAATCGCTTTCAGTTCAACTATCACGGCGCCCTTGACCACAACGTCTAGCTTATAGCCACAATCAAGCTTAAGACCCTTATAGGTCAGCGGCAATTCAACTTGTCGCCGAAAGCTCATATCGCGCAGGTGCAACTCGTGGCACAAACATTCCTCATAGGCTGATTCGAGCAGGCCGGGGCCAAGTTCGCGGTGGACCTCAATCGCAGCCCCGATAATTGCTTCTGTAACTGACTGCTCAAGCAACATAAAAATATTGGCTTTACTCCGTGTCTTCTTTCCTCCGTGGTGAATTGTTTTTTCGCCTTGCCACTTCATACAGCACGATGCTGGCCGCAACTCCAGCATTCAAAGACTCAACCGCCGGCGAATGGGGAATTGCAATCGTCTCATCCATCTTCGCCAGCAGCTCCCGCGGAATTCCCGCGCCTTCACTGCCGATAAAAATCGCAATGGGGCCAGACAAATCAGCCTGATTAAGCGGCTTGCTCTTATGCGACGAAGTCGCAATCAAACGCAATCCGGCAGCTTTCAAATCAGCCACGACTTCGCCCAGCTTTACTTTCACCATCGGAAGACGAAACACCGATCCCGCCGAGGCTCGAATTACCTTCGAATTGAATACGCTGGCTGTGCCCTCACCCAGCAAAACCCCGCCCGCGCCAAACGCTTCCGCCGAACGCAAAATCGTTCCCAGATTGCCCGGATCTTGTACTCCCGCAATCGCGATTAACGGCCCTGCCGCCGCTTTCGTCAAAACTTCCTTCAGCGAAAAAACCTTGCATTTCACGAGCGCCGCCACGCCCTGCGGGGTCTCGCTCGGCACTGCGCTGGCAAAGAGATTATCGGCTAACAAAAGCGTCTCCGTATGCGCTGCCAGTTGCGGCAACAGCCGCTCGGCCTTGTTTTTCGACGCTTCGCTAAAAAACACCGCACGGAATTTCAATCCGCTGCGAATGGCCTCTTCCACAATCCGCATGCCTTCAATGGCGCAATAGCCATCGGGTGTGATGTCGCCCCCGGCAAAAGCCTTTCGCATTTCCTTCAATAACGGATTATGCGTGCCCTCGATGACTCGAAGCCGTCCATCCGGTTTGGGTGTGTGTTTTTTCATGCCGAAACACTAAACTCTAACACTACGCGTTTTGTTCGGTTTGAGGCGCAGCCTGTGGTATGTTAAATTTCGCCGATTAAGAGTTTTTGAAAGCTCAACTGGGAAGGGAACTGTATTGCGCGCGGAAATCGTCAAAATCAATCCGGATAATCCTGAGTCATCACTGATTCGCTACGCGGCCGATCAAATTCGCGCCGGAGAAGTTTTGGGCATGCCCACGGACACGTTTTATGGCCTCGCCTCCGATCCCTTCAACCTGCGCGCCGTAGATCGCGTCTATGACATCAAGACCCGCAACCGTCACAAACCCCTTTCACTGCTGATTGAAAGCATTGACCAGGCCGAAGAACTGGCAAAGCCCTTGCCCGATGAATTTTATCGCCTGGCCAAGAAATATTGGCCCGGCCCGCTCACTTTGATCATCAAGGCTGGCTCTCGCTTGCCATTGAAAGTCACGGCCAACACCGGCAATGTGGCGATTCGTGTTCCCAATTCCAGCATCGCTCTCGCTGTGGTTCGCGCGGCCAGCATCCCCATCACCGCGACCTCTGCCAATCTGAGCGGCGCTTCGGAATGTACCTCCGCGGAAGCCGTGCGCGACCAACTCGGCGAGCGCATTGCCATCATAGTGGACGGCGGCCCTTCGCCGCGTTCCGTGCCATCCACGATCATTGACCTCACCGATGAAGAAGCGCGCTGGAAAGTCATGCGCGAAGGCGCAATTCCGGCGCAGGAAATCTCCGAATTTTTCGCCGAGGGTTAAACGAGAAGGCTAAGCGAGAAGGTTAAGCGAGTGCTGATCGAAGTGAGGACGAACCGCCTCGGATGACCCTGCACCCCGACATCGGACGGTCACGCCGCAACATCTACCTACTGGCGTTTCTGCCCGAACTCGCTGCCCTCATTTTTCTTGCATTCACTTCGATCCAGATCGTCAAGGAATCGAAACTTCAGGAACTTCACCCCGCCGATGCCATCGTGGTCTTCGGCGCGGCCGAATACTCCGGCCGCCCGTCGCCCGTTCTCCGCGCGCGCCTTGACCATGCCTTCGATTTATTTGAGGAAGGACTCGCGCCCGTAGTCATCACGACCGGCGGTGCGGCTGCTGATCCGCGCTACAGCGAAGGAGAAGTCGGACACGACTACCTCATGCATCGCGGCATTCCCGACGGCAGCTTGATTGAAGAGACCCAAGGTTCCGACACAGCCAAATCCGCCGCAAGAATCGGCGTCATCATGCGCACCAACGGCATGCACAGTTGCATCGCGGTCAGCGATGCCTACCACGTATTCCGCATTAGGAAGATGCTCGAACGTGAAGACGTGCAGGTTTACGTTTCTCCCCGGCCCGAATCCATCCCCCACTCGCTGGCCGCCCGCGCCGAGGCCGTCTTACGCGAATCCGTCAGCTATCTTTTATGGAAACTCGGAGCGCCGGTGTAAAACTTGGAACTCGAAACCTGAAACTGTTTTCCTTACCACCCCATCTTTTTCCTCAACTCCGTCACATGCGCCACATGATGCCGTCCATGCCACGCATACAGTCCCAGATTCCGTTCGAGGGGCACAACGCCCTGTTCCGGATGAACGAAAGTCCGCTTCCAATCGTCATTCTGCATGCCTCTTAAGATCTCCACGAAGCGCACGTGCAGAGAATCCAGCAAGGCCAGCGAAACTTCAATCGGGACCGCCTGCACATCGGGCAACTTCGCCCACAAATCTTCGGCATAAGGCTTGATGGTCGGCTCCTCTTCGGTGAGCGCCAGCTTGAAGCGAATGTAGGCGTTCATGTGGCTCTCCGGCACATGGTGGACGACTTGCCGCACCGTCCATCCGCCCTCGCGGTAAGGCGTATCGAGCTGCTGCGGCGTGAGTCCTTTTACCGCCGCCCGCAGCGCCGCCGGCGTTTGCTCAATGCTGGAAATCAAGTCGCTGCGTTGGGCCTGCGTGGGCGGGCCGTCATACACAAATTTGCCGATGGGATAGCGTGGGTCAGACATTATTGCCTCCAAGAGAATTACTGAAAATCAGATGAAAATGCCCGGCGGAAAGCTGCAATAAAAAAGGATTTGCGATTCCAATTACTATCGGCGAGGAAAAGTCTCAATTGCGTTTTTCCCACGCCCTCATTCGTGGAACCCACCGCTGTACGTTGCGGCAATATTCTTCATATTCCGCACCGAACATCCCGCGCAGTGTCGGCTCCTCATACAGTCGCACAAACAGATTGATTCCGATCATTACCGTAGCCGCCGCGCCGATCATGGCCCAGTTCGCCCGCCCGAACACCTCCCACAAGCCGATCCATCCCACAAAGAAGCCGACGTACATCGGATTCCGCACGTAGCGGTAGAACCCCACAACCACCAGCCGTTGCGGCGGGGCAAATGGCGCGGGTGTTCCGCGTCCGGTGTGGCCAAAGTCCCATATGCACCGCGATGCGACTGCGAACCCAAACACCGAGGGCAGGGCCGCAATCCATCGCCACGAGGCCGTGCGCGCCGCCTCCACGCGGAAGCCAAGCCATTGCGGCAGCAACCAGAACCACAGCGCAAAGAACGCAGTCCCAACGATTAACGATGCAATCGTCGTTGCCCACTGCACGCCGTCATCTTTTGATCGTGGAGTTCCAGTCTCTCCGCTCGCCATGACCACCCTCAATCACACGCGGAAAGTATGCGCCTAGATCTTAATGTATGGGCAAGCAACGAACTGGGCAGATCAATTGAAGATGGCACATTTACCGCCCTGAATTGGCCCATGCTTCAAATTGGGGATTGGCAGCCGACTTGGCTGAAGCTTAAACTTCTCTCTATATAGTCTCCGAAAGAGCAGCATGATGCCGTTGAGGAAATCACAAATACGAAGGGCTCGAGATATAGAAAGAGCCAAGAATATATTGGTCGCAATCGTTGAACAGAAGGTTGAAACTTACGTGTGTTATCGCCAACTGAATCTTCTTTATTGTTCTAACAGTTCCGGACTTGCAGAACTTAAACCGCTGTTTCGGATAGCGGGTGTCGATGCGAATGGTACTTTCAGTGTAACGGATGAATTGCTAGAGCAGATTGTGGCCATTTCCAAGCAACTATTGGTGGAATTTTCAAAATAGTCCGGTTGTCTATCTGACCATCGCCAACATTTTTATTGGCGCGGTTTTGCGTTGTGTAATTTTGCGGACGCAATCACCACGGCTGATCCACTGGTGGGCACTGCATCAAGATTTGCCACGTTTTCGAGATAATAGACGCCGTGCGACTGCATGTATTTATCCGCAGCTGAACTTGCACTCGACTCAATACTGGGAGCATCGATTCCGAGTCCAATAACGCCGCGGCCTTCCACGAGAAACCGGGCCGCATCCAGCGAATACCCTGAGGAATTGGAATTAGTTCGCAATCCGGTTTCTGCGATCACAACAGCATGCGGCGGAATTTCGCCGTGGATCTGTTCCCAATCCGCAATATCTTCCACCGAAATCTGATAGCCAGGATTGTTTTTCGCATTGGATCGCACATCGAGCACAACCAACGGCGCCGTCAGCCTGCCCGCGGGGATCTGGTCAACCGTCCCCATACCTGGGCGCGTGAGATCAACCACGTTGCTGAAGTCAGATGACTGCGGCGACGGGTCCGAATGGCGCTTGGCGAACAAGAACACCGCCAACACCAGAACATAACCAATGATGAAAGTACGGAACTTCATGCGTTCAAGTTTTGATCTTTCTTTTTGATGCAATTCGCGTGAGCTTCGATTTTCCGATGGGGTAACCACTGAGGCAAGGAACCTCGGGACATGTCCGGCGGGGATTGGGCAGAATTTAGCGCGAAAGCGCAAACAGAAATCTCAAGCCAGAAGAATCGCAACGCCGGCTGCAACCACGGTGCTGGCAAAGTTCACAGCGTCGTTGTTGAGTATCCTGCTGCGTTCGAGCGAAGCGCCGAGCAGGCTGTCGGTCATCATGCCGATCACGGCTGCCGCCCAAACCACGGTGAATTGGCGTGCCGGAACAATCCCCGACAACACGCACACCGCACCCACGATGGCTGCTGCCATGACTCCACCCGCCGTACCGCGCCGGCTGATGCCGCCATCGGTCCCCGCCGGAACATGGTCCCAGGTGGTGATGAGCCGGGGCTCTCTTTGGCTGGTCTGGCCCAATTCACTCGAAACTGTATCGGCCGCGGCCTCCGCCAATGCCGCTGCCATGGCCACCAACCAGACCGGATTTGCATGGAAAAAGCGGTAAAACAGGGCACAAATCGTCGCCGTGGCAAGATTTGCCAGCACTTGTGACGCCTGCCGCCCCTCCCGCTTTTCCGCAGTGCCTAATCTCTGTTTGCGCTGGTATCCAAAGCGCGTGGCCAGCCAGGTCAAGACAAATACGCTGAGCAGGGCCAGAATGGCCATGGGCCCAGCCCCTGTATAGATAAGAAAACAAACGGCAAAACCCGCGACCGCTCCAGAATTCGTCACCCCGCGTGTGAACTTGGCCAACGCGGTAAAGATTAGCGTGACCGCTAACGCTGCCCACGGATTTCCGAATTGTGCCGATGGAATCAATGAACTTAAAAATCTGCGTTCTCTGCGTGCTCTGCGGTAACGCAGCAGCTTTCCACGAACCCAGCTTGTAACTACTTGCTATTGTGGCCGTCTAACTGCCAACCCACGCCATCGTGCTTGAACTTTGGGTTCGGGGCGGATATTTCCGTCCGGCGGCGTTCTTGGTAGTCTAAACTCGTTTGCGAAGTGTGGCTTGCGGGCATCTCAATAAAAACGAAACCCGCGGAGTGACTCTATGGCTTCTGTTTGGTCGGGATATCTGACGTTTGGCTTAATCTCCATGCCGGTGCGCCTTCATTCCGGCGCGCGCAGTTCGGGCATCTCCTTCAACATGCTGCACCGCAAAGACATGTCGCGTCTCAAGCAGCAATATGTCTGCCTGAAAGACGGCGATGTTGTGGACCGCGCCGACATCGTGAAGGGATTCGAGTTCCGCAAAGACGAATACGTCGTCATCGAGCCGGAAGAGATCAAGAAAATCGAGCCCCGCACCGCCAAAACCATGGAGATCCTCGAGTTCGTCAAAGCCAGCGACGTAGATCCCGTCTATTTCGAGTCTTCCTATTACATGCTTCCTGAAGAAGCCGGCCGCCGTCCTTACGCGCTGTTGACCAAAGCGCTGGAAGAAAGCGAATACGTTGCCATCGCCAAGCTCACCATGCACAACCGCGAGTACACGGTGTTTTTGCGGCCGCATGAAGGCGGCATGATGCTCCACACCATGTATTACGAAGAAGAGGTCAAAAAAGTCGAAGGCTTCGGCGCGCCCGATGTTGAATTAAAAGACGCAGAAGTGAAAGTCGCTCATCAACTTATAGAAGCCCTCGCCGCCGATTGGGACCCTGAAAAGTATCACGACGACTTCCAGGAAAATCTGAAAAAGCTGATCGAGACCAAACTCGAAGGCGGAGAGATTCAGGAAGTCGAGAAGCCCAAGAAGCTCGCGCCCGTCGTGGATCTCATGTCCGCGTTGAAGGCCAGCCTCGCCGAAATGGAAGGCAAGAAGAAGCCCGCAGCCAAAGCCGCCGAAGCTTCCTCCGGCAAAAAAGCCAAAGGGCGGGGATAGTAACCAAGAAATAGCTCGGGTGCCCCGTTCCCTGGCGCACGTTGCCAAGGGGCGGGCACTTCTCGCCCGTCTTTGTCTTCGCTTCTGTTTGAACCGTCACAAAGGGATGCCCCACCCTTCGCGGGTTCAAAGGGCGGGTACGATAGCCCCCGATGACGTCGGTTTAGTCTTCCAACGAGGCTCCGCGATTTATACTTCCGGAAATGATTGGTTCGAGGGCCGTGGTTGCCGCGCTTCGAAAACCGCGAAGCATGGGGCAGCCGCAGTGATAAAGATGCATGCAAAGAAAATTCCAGCGTTTGGTTGGGCCAGCCCCCGGATAGAACTGCCATAGAAAGTTCCACCAAAATTTATTTGACACGCCGTTATTGACAAGATAATCTGCGCTAGCTTTTCTTTCTTTTACGCAGCATACCCCAGGGACAACTGAATATTTTGAGAGGAATGCATGAGAGCATCCGCAAGAACAAATCTTGTTATCTCCGCGATGGTAGCAGTCAGTTTCTTTCTAACATTCCCGTTGTCACTCAATGCGCAAGCTAAACCGGCGCAACGCTTACCGCATATCACCGCTTCGCATCCCGATTGGAGCTCGGCTGGCCCACAGGAACTCTTCGCGCCTTACTGGACGCTTGAGCCCGGTTGGAACACAGAGCTCGAAATGCGAAATAACATTCCGTGGCATGAGCTGCGCATGACGCCGGTGTTGCGTACGTCGGATGGGACGGAAGTCGCGCTGACGCCGGTCGAGTTGAAGCCTGAGGAGATTGCTTCGATCAATCTCCGCGAGGCTGTTTCTTCCCTCAGGCCGGAACTTGCGGGAAAGATGGGTGCGTTTGGCTCGGTGACAATCCGGTTCGAGGGAACCGGCGCGGCAAACGGGTTTGCCGCGGCAGTGGTGCGCCGTGAAGGACGCCCGATCGACTTTCACTTCGACGCGGAAGGCGGCGGCTCCAAACAGTTTGAGGGCATGTGGTGGCTGCCGGTCGAGAGTGCCACCTCCTACTTGATTCTCAGCAATCCCAGCCGCGCTCCGGTCACCGGAAAGCTATTCTTCTCTGATGCTTCCGGCGCGGCCATAAAACAGCTCACGGTCCCAGTAGGGCCGGGGCAGAGCATCCGCATGAACGTGCGCGAAGAGTTGGGCAATCCCGCGAGTGGAACTTTTGGCGGCCTGAGCTTGTCTACAGAAAAAGGGGGAAGTTTGTCGGCCACCGAGATTGTATTCGACGAAGTGAGTGGACTGGCGACAATGCTGAAACTGTTCAACCGCCAGCAGATAGCCGAATTCGACAAAGTTGAGGGCCGTGTATTGCGAGCGCCGATGATGGCTTTGGGCCGTCCTGACAGCAGCCTGGGATTTCCCAGCGGGACCGTGCTCGAACCCAGGATTTTTCTGCGTAATGCGGGGCCGGCAGCAGCCGAAGTTTCGCCGATCGTCAACTGGCACAATGACAATCAATCGGGAAGCATGCCGCTGCCTCGCATTAGGCTCCGGCCGGAGCAGATGACCCTTCTGAGCCTGGCTGACTTTCAGAAATCCGGGCAAATACCTGAAGATGCGATGTGGGCTACGGTCACGCTCGGCTTCACGGGACGAAGCGGGGACCTGGTTGCGGTTGCGACGAGCTACGACAAGACAAACCGCTACGGGTTGCAGACGCCGTTCAGCGAGGGCCTGAACCACCTGCTTCAGGGCACGATGTGGCACGTGGATGGGACCCATAACACGCTCATCACCGCAGGCAACGGCGGCGGTGAACCGACCAAGGCGCAGGTGACGCTGTTCTACAATGGAGGCCGGGACAGGTACCGGATGGAAAAATTGTTGTCTCCGGGCGAGCAGCTCTGGTTAAACGTGGGCGACGCGATTCATAATCAGATACCCGACGCCGACGGCAAGACGATTCCGCCGGATGTAATGTTGGGTTCGTACGAACTTCGCGATCTGGGCCATCCGATTCTGGGATTGCTCTATGAAGGCAAGCTGATTGTGGACAAGACTTACGGGCACGCCTCTTACGGCTGTACGCATTGTTGCGGGTACAGCCGGGCTCAGCTGGCGCAGACGCCATTCAGTGGGCCGCCGAACCTCGACAATCAGGACGAATATCAGGCCTACAATGTTTGCGACTCGCGCTGGGATAGTTTCGACGTCGCCTTCAGCCCCTACAGCAGCAACACCGGCGTGGCAACGCTGCCGGTTTCCTTGATGCTGCACACGGTGGGAGTGGGCGGCGCCAGCACTTCGGCGAAGAACACGATTGAGTACCAGGCCAATGTGGATACCTGCCAGCAGGTGGACATGCCCGGGACGCAGCGGTCACGGTGCAGCCGGAGATCACGAGCATTAGTCCCCCGCGCGGATTGGTCGGAAACAGCGTAAGTGTAACCATTAATGGAACCGGATTTAGCGCCTCGACTCCATCTGTATCGGCAGGGTCAGGCATCACCGCAACGATCACTAGTCACACTGACACACAAATCCAGGCAACATTTGCCATTACGTCGAGCGCAAGCGGAGGAAATCGCAGTGTCACCGTCACCGCAGCGGGAGAAACCAGCAACGCTTCGTCCTTCTACGTCCAAATACCGAAGACTTTAATAAGGGACACAGGTTATGGTACCGGCGGCTTGGGGTCGCTTATCAGCATTACGAATGGGAATGTTTTGGACATCTACGGAAATATTCTATTGAGTGGTGAGTGCGGTGTTTATAGGAATATCGCTTATTTTCTCGTAGACCAAGAGGTACCTGCGCAAACGATCCAAGGCAACTACACGCTGGTTGAAAACTTCAGCAACTACACCACCGACGTTGTGGGTCTCACCGTGCCCCCTACACAAGACAATCCAATTGAATATGCGCAAACCATGCTAGGAGACACCCAGTTCTTCGGTAGAAAGGCCTCATCGGGATGTCCTGGATCGAACGACCACGAGAGCTTTGACCAAGAGTTCACAGTGCAGCTCGATAGCTCCCATAGCTACGGTTTGACAATGGTAAATGTAGTAGATCGCGGCTATTATTCCGGAACCGCAACTGTGAATGTGACGATTTCTACTCCCTAGGAGCCGCAAATGCTTGCAAAAACGCTTAAACTAGCGATGACGACCATAGTTGGCGGAGCCCTGAGCCTGACAAGCTTGGGCGCAGACGCGCCCGTCCCACCTCTAAACCGACCCGTTTCGGTTTCGTTACAAAACGGCTCTCTCGCCGAATACCTCCTTGCGATCTTCAAGAGCGGGCACCTGTCCGGGGGGATAGCGGTCATAAATGATCGGTGCGAGGACGCATCTGACCAATTTCCAGAATTTAATGGCAACGTGAAGGGCGCATTTGAAAAACTCGCGACCATGGGCCACCAAGTGCATTGGCTTCAAGCGGGTGACAACCTGGTTGTTAATAACACTAAGTCTCCACCGTCGCTGTTGAAAGTGGTGGTGCATGAATTTCGCTTCTCGCGCAACGAGCCGCTTTCTAAGGCCACATCAGATCTCTTGGACACCCCTGAAGCGAGCGCCAAGATCAAAGAGCTTCAGCTTAAGGCATATGGCCCGGAACTAGGCTTCGCGCAGATGCATCGTCCAGGCACGCCACAAGACACTGTCACGCTGAGCGACACGACGGTGCTGGACGCGCTCAATAAGATTGCGGCGGGTCACGCGGTGTGGCTGTACAAAGAATCCCGATGTGGAGAGAATGTCATATCACTGAATTGGCCGGTTAAATGATCGTTTGAGCCATGGATCGGGCGGCGGGCGGTTCGCCATTGCACCCTTTGTAAAGGTGGGAGTACGAGGCCGTTCGTCACAGTTTTTTGCTGGCGCTGAGAAGTAAACTTCGCGTGTGTCCACGCATCCCGCGCGCAGATTCAAAGATGATTCCGGTTCCCTTTTCCATGACAACGCTGACGAGACGTTTGTCGTAGAATCCAGTGGTTCCCACTCTTGCGCTGCGAACGCGCAGGAATGGGCCACCCGCCCGCCACTGGCGATGTCACGGTGCCGTAGGAGAAATCAAATTCATATGCGAGTTTTCTTCCATTTGCTCGTTATTATGTCGATGACCGCTCCGCCGTGGTTCCCGGTCGCAGCGGAAGTGATCTCACCGGCCGGAGCCGAGTCCTTGCCCGCGCTTATGAGCCAGTCGGCCATGGTGCTAACCGGCGATGTGGTTTCGGTCGAAGAAGTGCCGATCACTCCAGTGGGATCGACCAAGGATTATGCGCCGTCTAGGGTCTTTGTGGCGGCGGTGGCCATCAATCGCATCTATAAGGGGCAATCTGATGTGAGGTCGATCAGGATCGTCTATGAGAATCCGCGCGGCAAATCTTGCTTTGTATCGGACTGCGAAAAGATAAGCCCCGGGGAGTACTACCTCTTTTTCCTTGAAAAAATTGGGACCGAATATCGCTTGCTGAATCCACAGTATGGAAAATTTCCCTTGTCTCGGTTACATGCCGCCACTCAGGTGATGGGTCTCGCCGGCATTGAAGCAGATCTAGTTGCGGGCCTTAACGAAAACGATCCCAAGCGTCTGGTAACGACAGTAGAGTTATTCGGTTCGCTTGGGCACGTCTCGTCCACGGAGCCGCTTCGAGCCGCGCTAGCTCATGGGGGTGGAAAAAGTTCACCGATAACGCAGGGAGCAATTTACGTCTCGTTATTCCGGCTAGGTGATTACTCGCGACTTAGTGAATCGGGTGCGTTTATAGAGACCACGACCCACGACCCACAGGTATCCCTGCTACAGCAGCAGCTTTGTGCTCAGATCGCTGCGATCCGCGAGCTCCAAACCTCACCGACACTCATTACGTTTTCGCGATCCTCTACAGATCAGTTGAGGGAATCAGCCGTTCATGCTTTACGCGAAATGAGTGCCACTGACGCTATTCCAACATTTGTTGCTGCACTCGATGACCCCTTGCAGCCGGTTAGATACGATGCTGTACTAGCCTTGGCCACTCTCGAGAAGAATTGGGATCTAGCACCGTCGCTGCAGCTATTCAGCGAAAATGAGATTAAGTATATAACCGCTTGGAAAAATTGGTGGTTGAAACAGGCGCGTTAAAAGGGCTGGCCACCTTAACGTCACCCTACAGACGCTGCAGGATCTTTCAGAGAGGGCGGGGTGGCCCGCCTTTACGTTCTCTGTAAAGGTGGGGTGCAAGGCCGTTCTTTACAGCTTTTTGTTGGCCAGAGGAGTAAACTTCACGTGTGTCCACGCATCCCGCGCACAAACTCAAAGATGATTTCGGTTCCATTTTCCATGACAACGCTGACGAGACGTTTGTCGTAGAATCCGGTGGTTCCCACTCTTGTGCAAAGAACGCGCAAGAATGGGCTACCCCCAAAGGGCGCGGATAGTCATCCGGAAACTTTCCTGTACATACAATTGTGAGGCCTATTTCCGTCCCATTTTGGGAAACGTACAGGCAGGCATTTCCGCGCGATTTAGGGCGCGATTTGGTCGGTGGACAGGTTTTCCCCGTCCGGCAACGTCGGAGGCTGCCAGAGCGCCCCTAATGCGCAGCAAACGTGGTTTTAAGAGAGGATTGAAAGGGCAATTGCCAGCCCGAAAATCAACTGCAAAACCGTCCGTACGTAGAATCAATCACTTGCACGAAAAGTCAATGAGTTAGAGCGAACCAACTCTATTTCACTTCCAAATCGAACTGCAAAAAAGGCGCCCTTAAGCAAAAAAGCATAAAAACACAAAAAGAAAGGCTTAGTTTTCCGTGCCATCAAAGTTTTACACGAACCGTTGCGTAACCCTGCCGCTGGCGCATCTAAGGCTAAAGCCGTTAGAATGAAAAATCTGCGGATTTCTTGAATATCAAAAATTGATGACGCTTTCGTCTGGGGTGCCGATGACTGTTCGCCACGTGGCCCGCTTAGCGGGTCTTAATGCGCTATTTCTGATTTGCTTGAGTTGCGGGGAGAACTACCGTCCGGTGGCGACGCCGCAGGCGCCGAAT
>Ga0070734_10000423_pt1 | contig 91857 bp, 86 predicted proteins | sample Coa_R1_8_FD_66444 | JGI IMG/M metagenome (GOLD analysis project Ga0070734, IMG submission 66444) | Surface soil microbial communities from Centralia Pennsylvania, which are recovering from an underground coalmine fire - Coalmine... | ecosystem: Environmental > Terrestrial > Soil > Unclassified ...
CAGCGATTCCCAAAGCACCGCCTATCCCAATTCATCCACTTTCGTGAACCAGTATGACGGCCAGACGGCCCAGGCCACCTGGCAGAACGACCTGAAATTGGCTTCGGATAAGAACATGGTTTTCGGCCTGCAGGCTTACCGGGAATGGGGTTCGAGTTCTTCCCTCTCCTCCGGCGTGCCCGGCGTGCCCACCCAGGCCAGCCAATGGTCGGAAAGTTTTTTCTGGCAGATGCAGTACAGCCGGGGTGACCGGGAGTTTTTCACGGCTGGCATACGGGTGGACGATGACAGCAGCTATGGGGTGCACGCCACCAACCAGGAAGGGATCGCCTATTTCATCCCGGGTTTGGAAACGAAGCTCAAGGCCACCTACGGGACGGGCTTTTCGGCGCCCTCGCTGTACCAGCTTTACGCCGCGGCGCCCACGGGCAATTCTTCCCTCCAGCCCGAAACCAGCACGGGCTACGACTTCGGTTTCGAGCAGCCCCTCTTTGGCGGTGCCGTGAGGCTGGGGGCCACTTATTTCCACAACGACTTCGAGAACCTCATCCTCTTCGTGGGGCCCTTCGGTGCCGGGCAGTACCAGAACAGTGCGGCCTTTCAGACGCGGGGCGTGGAAGCTTCCCTGGACGTGAAGATCGAAAAGGCTTTGACGCTCAAGGGTTCCTACACCTATACGGAGGTGGAAACTTCGGTCCCCGCCACCCAGGGCAATTCGCCCCTCCTGCAAAAGCCGGCCAACCAAGCCGGATTGGATTTGGATTACCAGGAAGGCCCCTTGGAGGCAGGAGTTTCGGGTCTCTATGTGGGCGCCCGGCCCGACTGGGATTATTACGCGAACTTCTTTGCCGGGGCGCCGGTGACCCTGGCCGAATATTACCTGGTGAACCTGCGGGCCTCGTTCCAGGTGGACGGGCATGTGAAGCTTTACGCCCGGGTGGATAACCTGTTCAACCAGTTCTACGAGCAGGTTTACGGCTTCGGCACACCGGGCTTGTCCGGTTACGCGGGCACGAAAGTTTCGTTCTAGGAGTGCTTGCGTGGGGACGCTAAAGGCTTCAAAGAGGGAATAATAGTCGGAATTGATAAATTAAGCTTGATGACTTATAGTATCAATTGAAAATTAGGTTTTTGAGGTTTGCAAGTGCCATCTTATGACATTAGATGTACGGATATTTTGCTTGGTTTGAAATCTTTGAAATCAAGTTCAATAGATCTAACTATAACTTCTCCTCCTTATAACATTGGAAAAGAATACGAAAAAAAATTACCGATAGATGATTACATTGGTTGGTGCGTTGAATGGATATCGGAAATATATCGAGTAACTAAACCGACTGGTTCTTTTTGGCTCAATCTTGGTTATTTTGAAGTTCCCAATAGCGGTAGAGCTGTACCAATTACTTACTTTCTTTGGAATAGATCTAGATTTTATTTTTTGCAAGAAATTGTTTGGCATTATGGAGCCGGTGTAGCAACCAAAGGAACATTTTCACCAAGAAATGAAAAATGGATTTGGTTCGTTAAAGACCCCAAGAGCTATGTTTTTAATTTGGACTCTGTTAGAGACCCAGATGTTAAATATCCAAACCAAAAGAAAAACGGAAAATTAAAATGTAATCCGCTTGGAAAAAATCCAGGAGATGTTTGGATAATCCCAAAAGTTACTTCTGGATTTAGACGTTCTTCAAAAGAACGAACAACACATCCCGCACAATTTCCTATAAAAGTTATAGAACGAATAATTCGAGCTTCAAGTAATGAAAATGATTTGATATTAGACCCATTTGTTGGTTCAGGTTCAACATTGGTTGCCGCTTATTTGAATAATAGAAATAGCCTTGGTTTTGAAATTAAAAAAGATTATTTTCTTTTGGCAAAAAGCAGGATGCACCAAGTTGAAAATACACCGAGAGAACTCTCGTTATTTTGAAGATTCCCACAAAATGAGTAGTTTGTAAGCTTTTGCTTCTTTAGTTAACCTTGATTGTTGTCCAGATTCTGATTTTTGACCAATCCAATCTATAGGGTCTAACCAACCAAATCTTATTAATTTTAGTTCTGGAAGTTTTGCTTCAACATTAAACTTTTCAAAGTTAATTACTAAAATAAAACCATCTCGACGTTTTTTCGCTTCTTCACTTACATGAGCATAACTTCTGTTTCCAAAAACACCTGAATCAGAGCTTGATGTTTTGATTTCAAAGGAAAGTTCTTTATTAGGTATATAAAAAGAATCGAATTCGTTTGATGCTGCGCCTCTTCGCCACTTTTGGGGATCAATAGATTGAAGGTTTAAAGGTATTAGTTCATGTAATAAAAACGCCATGATTTGAGGTTGTGGAAATATTTCTTTTCCAATTATGTATTCCTTATCCCCGATTTTTGAGTGAAAGATGTCATTCCAAGATTTGAAAACAACGGCGATTAATTCATCTTTGGATAACGGGTAGTTGTTTAATAATTTCTCTGTAACCAGCTTCCATTTAGAAACCGGAATATTATGATATGGAGATCGAGTCATAATTTAGACTTCTCGAGTAACTCATGAGGAGAAAGTTGCAAGGCATTTGAGAGTTGAATCAAACATGACAAAGTGAGATTTCTTTCTCCCCTTTCAACACTGCCTATATAAGTCCTGTGTAAATTTGAAAGATGACCAAGTTCTTCCTGAGAAAGATCTAAGGCTTCTCTCCGCGTACGTATTATGTTTCCGAGGCTTGAAAGATGTTTTCTTAGTTCGATTTTTTTATCCATTTGAAGTGATATAAAAAGACATCTCGTTTTGATCGTCTACAGACTAGAAGTAGCAGAAAATTCCTTTTGTTTTTTGATATCGGTTTATTTAAAAAAGCACTTTACAATACAAAGTAAAAGCGATACCGTTGAGACATGGAAATCGAAAAGGCCCTCGAACATCTCGAAGAGATCCACAATCAGGTCCACCGGTCAGAGTTTTACCGGGGCTACCGGTCCATCCTGATCGGGGCTACCGGTTTGGTCGCCCTAGCGGCGGCCCTTCTCCAGCCCCGCTTCGTAAACCCCAGCCAGCCCCTCACCTTCGTCTATTTCTGGGTGGCGGTAGCAATGGCCAACTTCCTCCTGCCCATCAGCCAGATCCTTTTCCATTATTTTGCCCATGAATCGGGCCTGGAGCGCCGCAAGACCCGCCTGGCCCTGGGCCAGTTCCTTCCCTGCCTCCTGGCCGGCGTTTTCCTGACCTTCGCGGTTTGCAAGACCGATACGGCCTTCGTCGTGTTCCTGCCCGGGTTTTGGGCGATGCTTTTCGGCATGGGCGTCTATGCCTCCAAGCCCTACCTGCCCGGGGCCGTCCACTGGATGGCTGCCTTCTTTTTCCTGGGGGGAGTGGGGCTCCTGGCCCTGGTGCCCTCCCATGAGAGCCTTTCCCCCTGGGGCATGGGCCTGGTTTTTGGCCTGGGCCTTTTGATGGGGGCCGGGATCCTCTACTTCAACCTAGAGAGGAAAAAGCCATGAGCGCCTCCCAAACCAACCCTTCCGGCGCTGGCCGGCATGCCTATGACGGCCTGGACAGGGCCATCCACGAGAAGGCGCGCTTAGGCATCATGACCTGCCTGCTGACCCACCAGGACGGCCTGACCTTCAATGACATCAAACAACTCTGCTCCCTGACCGATGGCAATTTGAGCCGGCACCTGAAGGTGCTGGAAGAGGAGAAGCTGGTCGAGGTGGAAAAGGGCTACGAGGGCAAAAAGCCCAAAACCCTCTGCCGGTTGACTTCCGAGGGGCGAAAAAGGTTCCTGGAGTACCTGGAAGAGCTCGAAAAGGTGGTTAAGGATGCCTCGGTGCAAAAGGCCATTCGCCAGGATGAGAAGGGGGAGGGGTCGGCCTGGTCGCACGCGTGACCCTTTTTTGGCCTTTAGCTTTGTATTGCAAAGTAATTTGTAGTGAAAGGAGAATTCCATGAAAGTTCTCAAGGCCCAGGCTATGGGCATGTGTTTCGGGGTCAAGGACGCCATCGCGATGGTGATGACCCTTCCCCAACCGGGGGAAACGGCCGTCTACGGCGAACTCGTCCATAACGAGGAGGTCCTCTCCAAGCTCCGGGAAAAAGGCCTGACCCAATTGGAGGAGGAGCGGCGCTCCGCGCCCGCCGCCAAGCCCTGGCTGGTCATCACGGCTCACGGCGTCAGCGACCGGGAAAAGCAGGCTCTCTTGGGAAAAGGAAAAGGGCTGATCGACACCACCTGCCCGCTGGTGCGCCGGGTCCACGAGACCGCCAAGCATTTCGCGCAATGCGGCTACTTCGTGGTGGTTGTGGGCCGCGAGGGCCACGTGGAGGTAAAGGGCCTGGTGGGCGACCTTTCCCGTTTCGCCGTCGTGGGCCGCCCGGAGGAAGTGCGCCGCTGGGAGGCGGACCGCCTGGCGGTGATCTGCCAGACCACCACCCCGCCGGCCCTGCTGGAGAAGGTCTTCGAGAAGATCTCGCGGAAGAATTTCGGGAAGGAAATCCGCTTCCTGGACACCATCTGCCGCCCCACCCGCGAAAGGCAGAGGGCCGTGGAGGAACTTTTGGAGGAAGTGGAAGCCCTGGTGGTGGTGGGAGGGAGGAATTCCAACAACACCCGCCAGCTCACGGCCCTGGCCGAAAGCCGGGGAGTGCGGGCCCTGCAGGTGGAGAAGGCCGCGGACCTGGCGCCGGACTGGTTTAAGGGGTTCAACGTGGTCGGCCTGACCGCCGGTACTTCTACCCTGGACGAGACCATCGAGGCCGTTTACCAGACGTTGCTTCATTTAGAAACGGGAGTGGCTGGATGAACCGCTTTGCCATGAGGACTTTCAGGAAACTGGCCTATCTTTTCCTGGCCGGCATCCTGGCCGCCAGCGTGGGCTTGGCCCTACTGCCCTGGGCGTCCCGGGAGACGGTCGTCATGGTGGATTTCATTCCCTTCATCTTGTTCGTGGCGCCGTGTTTACGATCCAACTGACGGGAGGAAAACATGGAACGATTGTTCGGCAGTGACATCACCCGCGCGATCTGGGGCGACCCGGAGAACGTGGTTCTCGTTTACGCCGGGGCCGCGGCGGAATTCGCCCTGCACCCGGAGAACCACTGGCTCTTTTACACCGGCAAGCTTCCTGCCGATCCGCTGGGGCGGTTGCGTGACACGCTCCGATACCAACAAAAACTTTTCTTCATGCCCAAGGAGCGGGTGCCCCTGGTGGCCGCGCAGATCCGCGACCTGCACCGCCAGGTGGAGCAAAAAAGGTCCTGCGGGGACGCCCCTCACAGGATTTCCGACCGGGCCTTCCTGATGGTTTTTTCCATGCTCATCGAGTACGGCATCCGGGGCTATGAGTACCTGAACCGCCGCCGGCTGTCGCGGGAGAAGGAGGAGCAATACTTCCAGGACATCCGTTCCATCGCGCTGCTGATGGAAGTAAAGGACTTCCCTGCCGATTACGCCCAATACCAAATCGCGCGGGCCCAAATGGTGGGCCGGGAGCTCCAGTTCAATCCCCACACCCGGGAGCTTTTGGCGGCCTTCCGCCGCGCCTTGGGGCCGCTGGGCTATTGGGCCCTTGGGCAGTTCCAGGCCCGGTTCATTGACCCCCTGCTGGCCCAGCGGCTGGGGCTTCAAGCCAGTCCCCTCTTCGGGTTTTTGTACCAGACTTATCCCTTCATCCGTTTGCGTTTTCTTTTTAACGAGTCCTTCAAATGGTTGATAGATGGAAAAACCCATCCGCTACCAAGTCGAAAAGTTATGGAAATGGAGGAAGTTCGATGAATCGTTTTTGGCCGGCGTTGAAAAATGTTTTTTTGAACATTGGTTTTTGGATCCTGAGCCTTCTATGCGAGGTTCCGTATTTCTTTTGCATGGGCTTATTGGTGATGGTGGTTGAAACAAAAGCTTTCGTTGGAGGTGAATCCGACAGGTCCCTCGATATTGTTTTTTTAATCAGCTTTTTCAGCCTTTTCTGCCGGTTTATTTCCCTCCATGTCCTGGGTTCCTGGATCCTCAAGCGGTTCCTGCTGTCGCGGGGGGCGGGACCTTTTCTCTTTGGCCTGGCCGACTTCATCCTCGCCAACCTTTGGGTGGTGGTTTGGGCCTTGCTTCAACCCCATGGGATGGCCATGGAACTTTTTCGAGACGGCCATAACGGTCTTTTCCTGCCGAACGGTCTTTGGGTGATTTCCATCCCGCCCATCGCCTTGGGTTCCCTCACCTTCCGGCTGGTTTACGGGAAGTACTTCGAAAATAAAAACATCCACACCCGGAAATCCACAAGGCGTCTTTTGGGGGAATCCTCATGAAAAAAGACACGTTTAAAACGACGGGGAGTAAGCGGGCTTTTATCAAGTCGTTGCCGAATCATTGGAAGCCCGGGGATTTCTCGCTGTTCGGTGAGGTCCTGAGTGAGCCAGTCCGCCATATCGCCCAAACGGTGTGCCTTCTTGAAAGCCGGTGTAACGACTATGCCGAATATCTCCGGGCCATTGTGGGACAACGAGGTGAGAGATGGATGGCTGCCATTGACCAATGGAACATGGAGGAATGCCGGCATGGGGAGTTGCTCCGGCTCCTGTGTGAAACCGCCGATCCTAGTTTTTCGTTCCAACGGCTCATGGATCGATACACCGGCCTTGTTCGGTACCACGTCCCCGACGGGAAATCGGTGCGTGGATCACTCGGTGCCGAACTCGTCGCAAGATGCGTCGTGGAAGCCCTGGCGAGTACTTTTTATCGTGTCTTAGCCGACGCCACCGGTACAGCCGAAAGTCGGCGTGCCTTTTCGGTGCTGGCACAAGATGAAGCAAGGCATTTTGGAATGTTTTTGCGAATGCTTGAGGCGGAGGCCGAGCTTACGGGGGGTATGGGGCCGATGACAAGGTGCGTTCATGCCCTCCGGCGAATGTTGGCTCTCGAGGATGATCAAATTATGGCCGCCTCTTGGGTGGTCGCGCGGCGGGCCGATGTCCCGCTTTCCGTGCACCAAGAAGCGAACAGATACATCGTCCGGCTCTACAGGCTTTACCGTTGGAAACATCTTCAATTGGCCGCGCGCATGCTGTTCCAGACCTTGGCTGTCCGGCCAACTTTCTTTCGAGTCATGATTGGCACAACGGCCCTTTGGTTGGCCATCAAGCTCCGCTGGATATGGGCACGCGCCTTTACGCGGACGACAGAATTAGGAGTAAATTTTTTATTCGAGGGGGATTTGGTTTAAACGCTGGTCGAGAATGTCCAACAGCTTTCCGTCGGCGCCCAGGGGCTTGGCGATTTTAACTTTCACTTTCGGATGGGTTTTGCGAAAAGCCGCCAGGATTTCAGGGATATGCTGGCGCACATGTTTGGCCGTGAAGAGAAAAAGGGGCAGGACGAGGATTTCGCCGGAAGAGGCGGAGAGTTTTTCCAAAGCCCGGGGAATGGAAGGCTCGGCCAGTTCCAGGAAAGCGTGGGCGATCTTCCAACCCGGATGCCGCCTGCGGTATTTCCCCACCAGCCGCTTGAACTCCCTTTGGGCGGGACTTTCCCGGCTGCCATGGGCCACGATGAGCACGGCGGATTTCATAATTGGATAAATCCAGTGTGGAAGGTCGCCACCACAAAAAAGAGGCAGGCGATTTCGCCCAGTTCGATCGTGGCGCCCAGCCCGTCCCCGGTCAAACCCTTGACCTTGGATTGGGAGAGGAAGCCCATCCCCAAGGCGACGAGTCCCGCGATCAGAAGAACGGTTAAGCCCTGCAGCCTCAGAAGGGCGATGCCCGCCGCCAGGCTTAAAAGGGTTGCCACCGCAAAAAGCGGCGTGGGGAATCCCATCACCTCGGAGCCCAGGCCCTTGTCGCCCGGCGGGGCCTTGAAGACCGCGCAGGAAAGGGTGACAGCCCAGCGCGCCGCCAAAGGGATGAGTAAAAGAGTTTTCCAAGCTTCCCCGGCGGCCAGGATCCCGGAAACAAGGCTGTATTTAAAGAGAAGGTCCAAGGCGATGCCGGTCACGCCATAGGCCCCGGTGGCCGAATCCTTCATGATGCGGCGCCGCTCCTCGGGTGTCGCCCCCCCGAAGAACCCGTCACAGCAGTCCGCCAGGCCGTCCAGGTGGAAGGCCGCCGTTCCCACAACCCAGGTGAAAAGAATCAGGAGCAGGAGGAGGGAGTGGTTGAGGTGGATGAGGGAAAGAAGGGCCAAGAGCCCGCCCAAGAGGGCGCCCACCAGCGGGTAAAAGGCCACGGAGGTTTTGACGTCGCTTCCCTTCCATTCCTTCGGCGAGACCGGCAGGAGGGTCAGTGTGGAGAAGGCGATTCGCAAGGAATTCAGCAAGGTCTCCCCCTTCGTTTTACGACGTGACGGAGGTTTTGGAACCTTTTGGTTTCTTTTCGATCTTGGTCGGCACCTTGGCGCTTTCGAAAGTTGCCATTTCGGCGTGGGCCCGGACGGCGGCCTCGAGGATATTCAAGGCCAGTGCCCCGCCCGTGCCTTCGCCCAGGCGCATCTTCATTTCCAACAGGGGTTGGACGCCCAGCATTTCGTAAAACTTCGTGTGGCCGGGTTCCTCGGAGCGGTGGGAGAAGAAGGCGAAATCCTTCACCTTGGGGTTCAGGCGGTAGGCCGCCAGGAAGGCGGAGGAAGTGATGAAACCGTCCACCACCACGGGGATGCGGTTCTTGGCGCAGCCCAGGACCACCCCGGCCAGGGTGGCGATCTCCAGGCCGCCCACCTTGCGGAGGGCTTCCAGGGGGCTTTCAGGCTTGAGCTTGTGCCGTTGGAGGGCTTCCTGGATGACGCGGCATTTGTTGGCCCATTGGGTGCGGTCGATGCCCGTGCCGAACCCCGTCACATCCTCCACCGCGCAGGGCAAAAGGGCCGCCATGAGGGCGGCGGCGGAAGTGGTGTTGCCGATGCCCATTTCCCCCAGGACCACCCAGACCACCTTGTCCTTTTTGGCCTGTTGGGCCAGTTGAAAGCCCAGTTCGACGGCTTTTTGGAACTCGGCGCCGCTCATGGCGGGCTCCACCTTGAAGTTACGGGTCCCCCTGGCGATTTTGGCCGAAAAAAGGTTCTTGGATCCGGGAAGATCCGCCGCCACGCCCACGTCCACCACCTGCACCTCGGCCCCAGCTTGCCGGGCCAGGGCATTGATGGCTGCGCCGCCTTTAAGGAAGTTGAGCACCATCATGGGAGTGACCGCCGAGGGGAAGGCCGAGACCCCCTCCGCCGCCACGCCATGGTCGCCTGCACATAAAATGACCCTTTTCTTTCCAAGGGAGGGGACCGCTTTTCCCGTAATGCCCGCCACCTGGACGGCGATTTCTTCCAGCCGCCCCAGGCTTCCCGCCGGCTTGGTCAATTGGGCTTGGCGCTCTTGGGCCTTTTGGACAGCCTTGGCATCGAGGGAGGGGATGGATGCGGCCAGTTTTAAAAGGTTCATGGTTTTGCCTTTGAGGGGATTTCGATAAGGCATTTTAACCAGGAAGATGAAAAATTACCCTCATTCCCATTGTTTAAAATTGGATTTTTCGAAATGAGGATCAACTGCACAGAAATGGCCGGCGGGAAGAGGCGGGGAAATTTACGGCTGTTTTTAACGCCTTTTCTTACCGGCCAGGATGGTGCGGTAGCGGGCGGAGTAGATTTCCTTGACCGTGGGCTTCAAGGGCGAAAGCCAGAAACCGTCGCGGGTCTTGGTTTTCACCACATTGCTCAAAAGCCGGGCCTTGTGGCGGTAGGAATAGCCCAGCTTCTTCTCGACCCAGTCCTTGGGCTTGCCCGTGCGGATGGCCCAGAGAAGGTAATGGGGCGTCAGGGTTTTGAAAGGGAACTTGGCCTGCCAGAGGCCGATCAACGCGTTGTTTTCCTCGGAGGAAAAGCGGGGTTTGCCGGAGAACCGGTTGTAAAAAGCATGAAACTTATTTTCAAACGACATTTTTTGTGACTTTTCTTCCATCAATTGCCAGCTATGGCGCAGCTTGACCGATTTCTTGGAATAGCCCAGTTCCAGGAAATGTCCCTGGATGGTATTGCGGTGGATATCCAAAGCCTTGGCGGTTTGGATGATATTGCCCTTATAAACCACGAACCAGTGGAGGAAGTAATGCCGGTCCAAATCCTGTGGAAGGAGACCGCGATTCCATAGGCGGGTTAAAGTGGATAGACCCTTGGTCCATTTTGGCTTTGGGACAAAAATTGGGCTTTTAAAGGACACGAAATCTCACTTGAAAAAAATCTGCAACCTTTTCGACCGATTTCGCCGATAGTGTGGCAGGTTTGGATTTTTTTTCAAGATTTGAGACGTTGTTTATACTTCATTTTATTTTTTGGGGGATTCCGGCCACGATCAAAAAAACTTCGTCGGCAACGGCGGCGGCGGATTGGTTGAAACGTCCCTGTAAATCGCGAAACTGACGGCTAAGTTCGTTTTCGGGGACGATTCCCAGTCCCACTTCATTGGAAATGATCCGAAGACATCCCTTCAACCGGGGCGCTTCTCCTAAAAATTGCTCAAATAATTTTTCAATTTCCACCGGAGATAATTTTTTTCCGCCCACTCCACACAACAGATTTGAAATCCAAAGGGTGGCACAATCCACCACCACCAACCCCCGGGGAGAATGGGGGCAGGCCTCCAGGGCCGCGAGCAGCCCGTAAGGTTCCTCGACCGTCTTCCATTGGGAACCCCGTTCTTCCTGGTGATGCCGGATGCGCCGGGTCATTTCGGGGTCCAGGGCCGTGGCCGTTGCCAGGAAGATCCTGGGCTCGAAGTCCTTTTCGTTCCCTTGGTTGAGGGCGAAGCGGGATTTTCCCGACCGGGCACCGCCGAGGATGAGTTGCAAATGGGGGTTCATAAAGACCTTTTATCATCTTTTGGGCGGAATGGGGGCTGGATTAGGGGTTTTTACCGGCCGCCAGCCTTTCGTTGACCTTTTCTTCATCTATAGGATAGAATCGACCCCCTCTTTAAAGGGACCGCCGCACATCTAGGGTTTTTCCGAATAAAACCCCAAAAGGAATGGTTTTTCTTTCTATGAAACGAACCTACCAACCCAACCGCCGTAAACGCCAAAAGGTTCACGGCTTTCGCAGTCGCATGAAAACGGTCGGGGGCCGCCGCGTTTTGAGCAACCGCCGCAAAAAGGGCCGTTATAAAGTCAGCAAGCAGTAAGCTGGAAGCAGGGCTATAGAATGCCGCGTATCTTGAAGTCCGAGCGGCTGAGGCAGTCGAAAGAGTTTAAAGCGGTTTTTCAGCAATGCCGCAAGTTGGAAGACGGCCATTTAGCGCTGTACGTGCAGTTCAACGGGGATGCCGGAATACGGAAATTCGGCGTTTCGCTGAGTCGGGCCTTGGGTAAGGCCTACCTGCGGAACCGCCTGAAGCGGCGCCTCCGTGAAATTTACCGGGTGGAAAAAGAAAAGTTCCGCGGGGGTTACCAGGTCATCCTGGTTCCCCGGCGCGGAAGTGCGCTACGCACCTTCGGCGAGCTGAGGACCTCCTTCCTCACCCTCGCCACCAGGGCGGGCCTCCTTCCCCGGATGAAGCAGGGATAAAAGCAGCATGGACAAACTCTTAAAGCAAGGGCTCTTAATACTCATCAAGGGGTATCAGCTGATGATCTCGCCTTACCTACCCCCTTCCTGCCGGTTTACGCCCTCTTGCTCCGAATACACCCGCCAAGCCGTGGAACGTTATGGCGCCGTGAAGGGACTTTTCATGGGTCTCAAGCGTTTGAGCCGTTGCCATCCCGCCTCATCCGGAGGATTCCACCCCGTGCACTAAACGAACGGGAGAATCATTTTGGACAACAACAGCCGCCTGGTCTTGTTCCTCATCCTTTCCATGCTCATCCTGGGCCTCTCCCAGTTCCTCCTGCCCACGCCGCCCGTGCCGGTGGACAATGGCGCCAACGCGGTCTCCCAAACCACTTCCGGCCCCCATGCGGCAGCCCCGCAGACCGGAGCCCCCGAAACGCTCCAGGCTTCCCCGTCCGCCCACGCCAAGAAAACCGCCAAGGTCCCCGCGCAGTCGGTGACCATCGAGACCGACGACTATGTGGCGGTGTTTTCCAACCAGGGCGCCGTCCTGACCAGCTTCCAGTTGAAAAAATTCAGCAACCGGGAAAGCAAGAACCTGGTGGAGCTCGTCAACGCGGATCCCAAACATCCCCAACCCTTCTCCCTTTCCTACGACCCCATTCCCGACCTGAACAGCCGGGTTTTTGAAGTGGAAGGCGCTTCCCAGAAACTTTCCAAAGCCGGGGACAAGGCCGGCCTCACCTTCCGCTACGTGGACGAAAGCGGCCGGGTTTTGCAGAAGGAATTCGGCTTCCAAAACGGCAGCTACCTGGTGGACTTCAACGTGACCGTCGGCCAGACGGGCGGGGGTTCCACGCCCGCCTCCAGCCTGGCGGTCGGGTGGGCGGACACCCTGGGCCAGGAGGAATATACGGGCACCAGCTCCCGGGCCGGCGGCTACCGCGTAGCCACCCTTTCGGGCGGCAATGTGGATTCGCAAACGGCCAAAAAGAACCAGGAAGCCACCGAGATCCCGTCCCCCGTCTCCTGGACTTCCCTGGAGAACCAGTTTTTCGCGGCCATCCTCATCCCCGATGCCACCACGGGTGCCGCTTCGGCCAAGGTACTGCGCGATACCAACGCCTATAAACCGGCCACGGCCGACAATCCCAAGGCCGTGGAAGACCCGGCGAATTTCGCCCCGCGCCCCGAACTGGTCTTCGCGGGCCAGGCCCTGAAGGGCGGCGAGAGCTTCAAGAGGGGCATGAAGGTCTTCGTGGGGCCGCAGGAATACAAGCTGCTCCAAAGCCTGGGCGCGGAGAAGGTGATGGACCTGGGCACCTTCGGCTTCATCAGCGTTTATATGATGGATCTTTTAAGATGGTTCTTCGCCTGGATCCACAACTGGGGCCTGGCCGTTATCCTGCTTTCCATCGCCGTCAAGCTGGTGCTCTGGCTGCCCACGCACAACAGCTACAAGAACATGTACCTGACCCAGCAAAAGATGCGGGAAGTGCAGCCCAAGATGGATGCCCTCAAGCGCAAATACCCCAACGACCCCACCAAGCAGCGGGAAGAACAAGCCAAGCTCTTCCAGGAGGCGGGCATCAACCCGCTGGGCGGCTGCCTGCCCATGTTCCTGCAGTTACCCGTGTTTTGGGCCCTCTATGCGGCCCTGAACCACAGCATTGAACTTCGCGGGGCGTCCTTTTTGTGGCTCAAGGACCTGACGCTCCTCGATCCGATTTACGTGCTTCCCCTTCTGATGGGCGGGACCATGATCCTGCAGCAGAAGGTGTCGGGCCAGATGGCGACCCAAACCACTGGTCAACAAAAAATGATGATGTGGATGATGCCCGTCGTTCTCACGTTCATTTCCACCAAATGGCCCGCGGGGCTTCTTTTGTACTGGGTGGTGACGAACGTCCTTTCGATGATCCAGCAGAAAGTGGTGAACCGGGAAATCCAACACGCTAAGAAGAAAGTCGAGGAAAGCAAGTCATGAGAAATTTTTCGAATCAGCAGGGAGGAAGACCCTCGGGCCATTCGTCCAAGCCCTCCGGCAACCGGGGCGGCTATAAGGGACAGGGCGGCGGCGGACATTACCGCGACAGGGACGGCCAGGGCAACCGGGAACACCGGGGCGGCGGCGGATACCGCGATGGAAATCGTGAAGGCAACCGGGAGCACCGGGGCGGTGGCGGGTACCGCGACGGCAACCGGGAAGGCGGCAACCGCTACGGTGGCAACCGTTCGGGCTCCCAAGGCCATTCGGGCGGCAACCGCCACGAACGCCATGAGCATAGGCCGGACCGCGGGGACAAGCCCCGCTTTGAACGGCAAGAGGGACAACCCCATCCCCGGGGCAGCTCCTGGGTGGAAATTTCCGGCCGCACGGTGGAGGAGGCCCTGGAAGAAGCAGGCCGCCGCTTCAACGTGAGCCAGGCGGACCTGAAGAGCGAGACAGTGGAGGAAGGCAGCAAGGGTTTCCTCGGCATCGGGTCCAAGCCGGCGAAGATCAAGATTTCCCTCAAGGCTTCGGCCGTGCCCAACTTCTCCGAAGGCGTCTTGAGCCGGCTTTTGCGCGGCATGAGCCTGCCGGACAAGGTGAAGATCCAAAAGGACGAGGACGGCAATACGGTCCTCAATATCGAGGGGCCCTCCAGCGGTACCCTGATCGGCCGCCACGGCCATACCCTGGAAGCCCTCCAATACCTGGTTTCCAAGGCCGTCCAGCGCATGACCGGCGACGAGAGGTCCATCGTGATCGTGGACGTGGAAAACTACCTGGAGCGCCAGAAGGACAAGCTCAAGGAACTGGCCGTGAACCTGGCCCAGAAGGCCAAGGAGACGGGCGTGGAAATCCCCATGCGGCCCATGAGCTCCAAGGACCGCCGGGTGGTCCACTTGGCCTTGAAGGACCACGAGCACGTGACCACCGAAAGCCGTGGGGAGGGACTGCGCCGCAAGGTGGTGATTGTCCCCAAGGTGAAGGCCGAGAATGCCTCGCCCGAAACAGTCGCCGCGGCGGAAGCCGCCGGGAATGTGGCTCCCGCAGAAGAGGAAGTGAAGGAGGAAATTTCCGATTCCCAGCCTGTCCTTCCCGCGGAACCGGTATCCCATGCTTCCGAGGAAGGGCCCGAGCCGGGCAATGCGGTCCCCAAAGAGCGGGAACTGGACGATAACATCGGCAACAGGGTGTAAAAGGCGGCCGACAGCTCACAGTCGGCAGCTGGCAGGTAAAAACAAAAAGGCTCTCCCAACCGGGAGGGCCTTTTTGTTTAAAATGGGTTTAATGTTTTGGCGGTTTGGAGTCCGCTGGTTTTTGACTGCGGACAGCCGACTGCGGACTGTGAACTGGGTTCATGTACCAACTGGAAGACACCATCGCCGCCATTGCCACCCCCGCAGGAACCGGGGGCATCGGCATCGTGCGGCTTTCGGGCGAGAAGGCCTTCTCCATCGCCGAACAGGTTTTCGCTCCCTCCCATCCTTTGAAGCACTTAAGGCAGGTCCTTTTCGGCAAGTTTGGGAATCCCCGGACCGGTGAAATCCTCGACGAGGGGCTCCTCCTCGTCATGCCCAAGCCCCAGAGCTACACCACCGAGGATGTGGTGGAGTTCCACGCGCACGGCAGCCCCCCGGTCCTGGAAAAACTCATGGAAATTTTGGTCGCCTTGGGGGCCCGCCCCGCAGAACCGGGGGAATTCACCTACCGGGCTTTCCTGAACGGCCGGCTGGACCTGACCCAGGCCGAAGCGGTCGAGGCTCTGGTTTCCGCCCAGGGCGAGGCGGCCCGAAGGCAGGCCTTGCGCCAATTGACCGGGGGCCTGGCCGCCCATTTGGAGCCCCTGGAGGAATCGCTCAAGGCCCTTTACCTCAAGATCGAGGCACGGCTGGAATTTTCCGAAGACGGCATTCCGCCTTTGGACCTGGAGAAGTTCAAGAAGGAGACGGCGGCCGCCCGGGAGGAACTCCATAAACTCCTGGAGAGCTACCGCCAGGGAAGGGTAATCCGGGAGGGCCTCACCGTGGCCCTAGTGGGGCCGCCCAATGTGGGCAAGTCCAGCCTGCTCAACGCCCTCCTGGGGACCCAAAGGGCCATTGTCACGCCCCTGGCCGGAACCACCCGGGATGTGGTGGAGGGGGAGATCCGCCTGAAGGGGGTTCAGGTGCGGCTCTTTGACACTGCGGGTATCCGGGAAGCCCAAAACGAGGTCGAGGTGGAAGGCATCCGCCGCAGCCGCCGGGTGATTGAAGAAGCCGACATCCTCTTTTGGATCTTCGATGCTTCCAACCCCCGGGAGTCGCTGGAGGAGCTCAAAAAGACCTCCCTGCCCCTGGAGAGGACCTGGTTCCTCTTTAATAAGATGGACCTGACCCCGAAAGGACGACCCTGGGAAGGCGCCGGATTGGACACGGGACGCTGCCTTGGCCTTTCCTGCCAGACGAAGGAGGGTTTGGAGGGGGTGGTCGCCAAAATCGGCGCCTTGATCCAAACCCCTGCCGGCGGCGAGGACGTCGTTTTGACCTCCGCCCGGCATCGGGAGGAAACCCAAAAGGCCCTGGAGGCTTTGGGACGCCTGGGGGGGCTTATGGAGTCTTCCGCGGCCTATGAGCTCTGGGCCGAGGAACTGCGGGAGGCCGCCTTGGCGGTGGGCCGCATCCGCGGCCGCAACCTGCCCGCCACGGCTTTCGAGGAAATCTTCACCAAGTTTTGCATCGGGAAATAACCGGCCGTCAATTGGAACCCGGAACATGGGGGGCCATGGCCGGGTTGAAATAGCGGAAACAGTTGCGGCTTTGCTTGGCGTGGTAGACCGCCGTGTCCGCCCTTTGAATCAGGACGTCGATGTTATCCCCGTCCTGCGGAAAAAGGCTGGCCCCGATGCTGCAGGTAATCCGCACTTCCTGGTCCTGGAGCCGGATGGGCTGGGAAAGAACGGTGAGGATTTTTGCTCCCACCATCTCCACGTCCTCCGGCTGGGCGATATTCGTCAGGATCACCGTAAACTCATCCCCGCCCTGCCGGGCCACTGTGTCCCCGCTCCTCAGGCAGTTCTGGATTCCCTGCGACACCTCCCGCAGTAACAGGTCCCCCATGGGATGGCCCAGGGTGTCGTTGACGCGTTTGAAGTGGTCCAGGTCGATGAAGAGCACCCCCAGGTGCTTCCCCGTGCGCTCGGCCTGGGAAATGGCCTGGGAGAGGCGGTCATAAAAGAGGAGGCGGTTGGGCAGGCCGGTCAGAGGGTCGTGGTGGGCCATATGGTAAAGCTGGGCCTGTTTGCGGTCCGTCATTTCCTTGATGAGCCGCTGCCCGGTGCCGATGCCCAGGTATTTTCCCTTATGGGTGATGATGAAGCCCTCGTAAAGGTACTTCTCTTCCTCATCGGCGATGATGGAACTCAGGTCGTCCAACCCCACGCTGCTTTCCACGATGAGGGGGGCTTTTTCCATGACCAGGGAAATGGGCTTGCGCTCGTAAAGCTCGCGGAAATACCGCCGGGAGAAACGGTCGATCAAGGCGAAGCGGTTGACCAACCCCAGGGGATAGTCGTTCTCAACGACCGCTATGGATTGGATGGCGCGGTCGCGGGCGAAGATGCCGTAAACTTCCTCACAGTGGGTTTTGGGATGCACCGGGGGAACGGGCACCAGGAGGCGCTGAATGAAGTCATCCATTTGAGGAATCGAACTTTGAAGGAAGGTGTGGGAATAGTGATCGGTGCTTAGACTCATCTTGTCTTCACCCCACAAATCAACTGGGGTCATCATAGATTCTGCCCCCAGGCATGGGTTTCGCCCGTGTAAATCTTCATGTTAAAAGAATTCACCCGCCGGTTCGAAAAGGCCCGGAAATCAGGAACTCCCAATAAAAAGAATACAAGTGTATTCTCAATTGTTCCATGTGGAACATCACAGCCGTTGACGGTTTACAGTCGACAGTCCACGGCAAAAGCCCGAGCCTCACTTGTTACCTTCGGTGCCGAAGGAACCCCTGGCTTTGAATCCCGCTTCGTTGCCTGCAATGGGGTGAGGAGGAGGTCGCGGTAGGAAACGAAAGGTCCTTGTTTTGCTGTGAGCTGCGACCCGTCGACTGCCGACTGCTTTTGTGTTATAAACTCGCACTTGTTTCTTCTGGAAGAGGTTTGGCGTGAGTTTTGTTTCTTCATCCTATGACGTGATCGTAGTGGGCGCCGGCCATGCCGGCTGCGAAGCTTCACTGGCCTGTGCACGCATGGGTCTTTCCACCGCCCTCCTGACGATGAACCCCGATACGGTCGCCAAGATGAGTTGCAATCCCGCCGTGGGCGGCTTGGCCAAGGGCCACCTGGTGCGCGAGATCGACGCTTTAGGCGGCGAAATGGGCAAGGCCACCGACGCCACGTCGATCCAATCGCGCGTGCTCAACAAGACCCAGGGTCCGGCGGTCTGGGGCCTGCGCGCCCAGTGCGACAAGGAACTTTACAACCAGCGCATGCGGGAAACCGTGCTGCGCCAGCCGGGACTTTCGGTCAAGCAGGCTACGGTGGAACGGTTGGTGGTGGAAAACGGGGTGGTGAAGGGCGTCCTCACCCAATATGGCGAGGAGATCCGCGCCAAGGCCGTGGTGGTCACCACCGGGACCTTCCTCAACGCCCTGATGCATATCGGCGAAACCAAGATCGAAGGCGGCCGCACGGGCGAATTGTCCGCCAAGGGATTACCGGCTCATTTGAGGGAACTGGGTTTTGAGGTCGGGCGGCTCAAGACCGGCACCAACCCGCGTGTGCGCCGGGAATCCATCGACTTTTCCAAGACGGAAGAACAGCGGGGCGACGAGGACCCCGTTCCTTTCTCCCATTTCACCACCAGTTTCCCCCTGCAGCCCCAGGTGGCCTGCTATGTGACCTATACCAACGGGCAAACCCACCAGGCCATCCGGGACAACATGTCCCGTTCGCCCCTCTATTCGGGGGTCATCAAGGGCATCGGTCCCCGTTATTGCCCTTCCATCGAGGACAAGGTGGTGAAATTCCCCGACAAGGACCGCCACCAGATCTTCCTGGAGCCCGAGGGGCTCTCAACGAGCGAGTTTTACCTCAATGGGCTCTCCACTTCCCTTCCCCTGGACGCCCAATATGCCTTCCTGCGCACCATTCCGGGCCTGGAAAGGGCGGAGATCGTGCGGCCGGGCTATGCAGTGGAATACGACTTTGCCCCTCCCACGCAGGTTTCCCATAGTCTGGAGACCTACCGGGTCAAAAACCTCTTCCTGGCGGGCCAGATCAACGGCACTTCAGGCTATGAGGAAGCGGCCGCCCAGGGTCTGGTGGCTGGTATCAACGCGGCTTTGGCCGTGAAAGGCCAGGCGCCCTTCCTGCTTTCCCGCAGTGAGGCCTATATGGGCGTCCTGGTGGACGACCTGGTGACCAAAGGCACCGACGAACCCTACCGGCTCTTCACCTCCAAAGCCGAATACCGCCTCCTCCTGAGGCCCGACAACGCGGATTTAAGGCTCATGGAAAAAGGCTATGAGCTGGGACTGATCCCCCGGGAGGCCCGGGAGGCCTTGATGGAGAAGAAAGCCAAGATTGAGAAGGGTTTGCAGGGCTTCCGGACCCAGGTTTTGCCTCCTGGGGCCGCCCCGAATGAAGCCTTGAAGCTGACGGCCCAGGACCGTTCGCTTTTGCTGGAAAGCGTGATCCGGCGCCCCTGGATCACCTACAACGACCTGCGGCCCTACCTGCCCCCGGACCTCCAGTTGGAGCCCGAAGTGGCCTTCCAGGTGGAGGTGGAGCTCAAATACGAGGGGTATTTGCGCAAGCAGCGCATTGAAATCCAGCGCCAAAGCCGCAATGAGAACCAGCCCATCCCCCGGGACTTCCCCTATTTGGAAATCACGGGTTTTGCCCGGGAAGCCAGGGAAAAGCTCAACCGGATCAAGCCCGAAACCTTCGGCCAGGCTTCCCGAATCCAGGGGGTTACCCAGGCCGATTTGGCCGTCCTTCTTCTGGCCCTGAGCCGTTATTCCAAGCTCCAGTCCCAATCCGGAGTCTCTTCAACCCCGGAAGCCCCGTATTGAGCCTGACTCCCGAAAAACTGCGGGAGGGATTCGAAAAAGCCGGCCTGCTGGAGTATTTCCCCCCCGATTCCCTGTCCCCCCTGGCCCGATTCATCCAAAGGATGCTCGAAATCAACGAGAACCTCAACCTGACCAAATGGACCAGCGATGAGGACGTTTTAACCCACCATCTTTTGGATTCGGCCAAGGCCTTACCCTTGCTAAAGCCCCTTATTGTCCCTGCCCAGCGTTGGTTGGACCTGGGGACGGGCTGTGGTTTTCCCGGCGCCGTCCTGACCGCCGCATTCCCTCCCATCGAAACAACCCTGGTGGACTCGGTGGCCAAGAAAACCAAAGCCCTGGAGGAGTGCCTCCAGGCCGCCGGTTGGACTGCGAAGACCTTGACGGGGCGGGCGGAAGAGCTGGGCCGGGATTCCCGGACCCGGGAATCCTGGGATGGCCTCGTGGCCAGGGCCGTCGCCGACTTTCGGGTCGTCTTGGAGTATGGAATCCCGCTCTTGAAAACCGGTGGATATCTTGTGAACTGGATGACGGCCGACCAGCTCAAGGTCGTGGATAAATCCCAAAAAGCCCTCCAAGTTCTCCGGGCCGGTGTCGTTAAAACGGTGGAATATCAATTGCCCGGGCTTGGACAACCCCGTCATTTGGTCTTGGTGGAAAAGCTGGGGAAAACTTCCGAAGGTTATCCACGAGCCGTCGGTAAGCCTTCGAAGGATCCGCTTTAAAGACGGACGCACTTGCCCCAGGGTCATTCCCTTCGGCTTTGGGGAACGCGGAACCCACTGCGGTTCAAGGCCTGCGGTCGTCGATGTGTTCCATGTGGAACATCTATCGGAGGAGCGAAAAAGGCCCTTCAAATAAAAGTACAATTTATTAGGCATTTATTTTAAAAGCTTTTTGAAAAGTTAGGAAAAACCACTACATTTAAAATGTAATTCCAACCCTCGCCCTCTATAATATGCCCGTCTTTTAGCCGGTCCATTCACCCGGTATTCAGCTGTCCAACACGATCAAAAGAAGCCCTTTGTTGGGGCTAAAAACCCTTTTTCCGACCCTTTCCTATGGGGCTGGCCGGTGGCTGGAAGCTTCAAAGTACCTTTTTCGTTTTCCCGGGCGATCCTCCGGGACGTCTGCCTTGGGTGGGACGACATTATTTAAGAGGTTTCGAGTTGCATGTTAGTTCCCTACGTCTCTCCCATTTTCGAAACTATGAGTCCTTGGAGGTGGGGTTCCACCCGCAACTGAATCTTTTTTTAGGGTCCAATGCCCAGGGCAAGACCAACATCCTGGAAGCCCTCTACTGCCTTTCCACCACCCGGTCCTTCCGGGCCGCGGTGGACGAAGAAATGGTCCGATTCGGGCAGGAAGAAGGGGCCATCGAGGGGCATCTTCACCGGGAAGAAGGCCAGGAGACCATCCGGTTGGAACTACGAAAAGGTAAAAGCAAGGCGCTGATCGTCAACGGCAAGAAGCAAAAGAAACTTTCTTCCCTGCTGGGCCGGATGCCGGCGGTGGTTTTTTCGCCGGACGATTTGTTCCTGGTCAAAGGGGGGCCCGGGTTAAGGCGCCGGTACCTGGATGTGACCATTCTCCAGATGGACCAGGGTTACCTGGCCCACTTGCAACAATATGAAAGGACTCTGAAACAAAGGAATTCCCTCTTAAGGCAAAGAGCCCCGGGGACCGAGGGACAATTGGCCGTTTGGGACCTGCCCCTGGCCCGGCACGGGGCGGCCGTCATGGCCAAGCGGAAACAAGTCGCGGAGCACCTGACCGATTTCGCGGGTGAAGCCCTGAGGGACCTGACCGGCGGTGCGGAGGAATTTGAAGTGCGCTATGAGCCCCAAGTGGCCTTCGAGCCAAAAGAGGAGGCTTTGAGCCAAAGGATCTTGGATGCCTTGGGAAAGGCGCGACGCGAGGAAATGGCGCGGGGTGTGACGGTAGTCGGGCCCCACCGGGACGATTTGGGACTCTGGGTGAACGGACAGCCCCTCCGGAAGTTCGGAAGCCAGGGGCAGCAAAGGACCGGGGCCCTGGCCCTGAAGCTGGCGCAGCTCTCCTTGTTGAGCGAGGGGTGCCATACGAACCCCCTGGTGTTGTTCGACGACGTGATGGCCGAACTGGATGAAAAAAGGCAGGCGTTTTTCCTCAACCGCCTGCAGCAGGGCGGCCAGGCTTTTTTGACGGGAACCTCGGCCAATGATTTTGCCGCGGCCTCGAAGGGTGCGAGGATTTTCCGGGTCGAAGCGGGCGCGGTGAAACGGGTCCAGGAAGGCCCCCCTTGCGCCGATGTTCAATGAAGTTGAAAGAACAAGGCTGTCGGTGCGATGCCGATTTCGTTGGTTGTTTTAATGGAGAGTCGGCATGAGGAAGCCCCGGCGGCGGAAAAAAGGCGAGGGCGGGTTGGTGGAAGTCTCGGAGCTTTTGGAAGGCGCACTCCAGGCCTTGGGCGTGAAGGGCGATTTCGAGAAGTTCCGCGTCGAGAAGAAATGCAGGGAAGTGCTGGGCGAAAAAATTTCGAAGGCCTTGGCCGGTGTTTCCTTCGGGAAAAGCACCGTCCGGATGGAATTCAACCATTCGATTTGGATGCAGGAAGTGAATTTCCGAAAGTCGGAAATTTTAAGGAAGATCCAGGAAGGCCTGCCGGACATCGGCATCAAGAACCTGTCCTTAAGCCTGGCGCGAAATAAAAAACCTTAGTTTCAAGGATGTGCGGGTGGCAACTCGAAAAAAGACAGCCCCGAGGGAAAAAAAGAAAAAGGATTTTTCCATCGGCGGAACCATCCAAACCGGTTGGGAAATTGCCGCCGAGCACGTTTCGGTTTTGTTGCCGGCCGTCCTGATCATTTCGGCCATCAGCATCGGCTTTGCCCTCCTTCAAGCCGGCTGCAACCTGCTGATGACGGCGGCCGACCATTCGGACCAGGAAGGGGTGAAGGGCGCCCTGACGGTCCTCTCACTGCTCTTCCTTGGATTTGTGTTGATTGTCCGGATCGTCCTCAACACCTGGGTCGAAGCGGGGCTTTTTATTATCATCCTGCGTTTCGCCACCCAAAGGGACGCCCAAATCCGGGACCTCTTTCCGACGTTGGAAAAGACCTGGAAATATTTCCTGGGATGCCTCTTGCTGTGCCTGGTCGTCCTGGGAGGCGTGATTCTTCTGATCGTTCCCGGTGTCATTTGGGGGATCCAATACCAGTATGTCCCCTACTTGATGGTGGATAAGGGCCTTTCGGTCGGGGAAGCCTTCCAATTGAGCGCAAGGATGACCCAAGGGTTGAAATGGAAATTATTTCTTTATGACCTCTGTCTTTGCGGCGTCGGGCTCCTCGGCCTGCTGGCCTGCTGTATCGGGGTCGTTTGGGCCGCGGTGGTCATCCAGGTGGCGTCGGCCTGTTTGTACCGGAATTTATTGCTTCAGACGGACCGGCGGTTGGCCGTGAAGAAAGTCGATTAATACTCTTGTGAACGAGGGTGGTTTTCGTGGCAAAAGGTAAAGAGAAGAAGCCGGCAAAGGCCCCAGCGGCCAAGAAGGAAAAAGAGGCCAAGACCGAGAAGGTCCCCGCCGCCCCGGACCCGGCACCCGAGAAGGCGAAAAAAACCGGCGGTGAATACGGCGCCAGCAACATCACGGTGCTGGAGGGGCTGGACGCGGTGCGCAAGCGCCCCGCCATGTACATCGGCTCCACCTCGGGCACCGGGCTGCACCACCTGGTCTATGAAATCGTCGACAACTCGGTGGACGAGGCCCTGGCCGGCCATTGCGATTCCATCGAAGTGGTCATCCACTCGGACAACTCCATCTCCGTCACCGACAACGGCCGCGGCATCCCGGTCGCGCTCCATCCCACGGAAAAAATCTCCACCCTCGACGTCGTCATGACCAAGCTGCACGCCGGCGGCAAGTTCGACCACGACACCTACAAGGTCTCGGGCGGGTTGCACGGCGTAGGCGCCTCGGTGGTCAACGCCCTGTCCGAATGGATGGAAGTGGAAGTGCGCCGGGAAGGGAAGATCTGGTACCAGTCCTACAAACGCGGCAAGCCGGACGGCAAGGTCCATCCCACCGGGGAAGCCAAGAAGACCGGCACCAAGACCACCTTCCTGCCCGACCCCCAAATCTTCACTGAGACGGTGTATTCCTTCGACATCCTGGCCAAACGCCTGAGGGAGCTGGCCTTCCTCAACAAGGGCATCTACATCAAGCTCACCGACGAGCGGGGCAAGGGCAAGGAAGCCATCTTCCAGTTCAACGGCGGCATCATCCAGTTCGTCAAGGCCTTGAACGAGAACAAGGAGACCCTTTTCACCACACCGCTTTATTTTGAGAAGGAGAAAGACAAGGTGATGGTGGAAGTCGCCATCCAGTACAACGAGTCCTACGCCGAAACGGTCTTTTCCTTCGTCAACAACATCAACACCGTGGAAGGCGGCACCCACGTGCAGGGCTTCCGCTCGGCCCTCACCCGCACCATCAACGATTACGCGAAGAAGAACTCCCTCATCAAGGACAACGACCCACCCATCTCCGGCGACGACGTGCGCGAGGGCCTCACCGCAGTCATTTCGGTCAAGGTGCCCGACCCGCAGTTCGAAGGACAGACCAAGACCAAGCTGGGCAACGGGGAAGTGGAAGGCATTACCCGCCAGGCTTGTAACGACGGATTAGGGACATTTTTTGAGCAAAATCCGACCGTCGCCAGGCGCATCGTGGGCAAGTGCCTCATGGCCGCCAAGGCCCGGGAGGCCGCAAGGAAAGCCCGCGACCTGACCCGCCGCAAAGGCGCACTGGAGATTTCCTCTTTGCCCGGAAAACTGGCCGACTGCCAGGAAGAGGACCCTTCCAAGAGCGAGATCTACCTGGTGGAGGGTGATTCGGCCGGCGGCTCGGCCAAACAGGGACGCAACCGGAAATTCCAGGCCATCCTGCCCTTGAAGGGCAAGGTTTTGAACGTGGAAAAGGCCCGCATCGACAAGATCCTGAACAACGACGAAATCCGAACCCTCATTACCGCCATGGGCACGGGCATCGGCGAGGACGACTTCAACGTGGAGAAGGCCCGCTACCACCGCATCATCATCATGACGGACGCGGACGTGGACGGCTCGCATATCCGCACGCTGCTCCTGACCTTCTTCTACCGCCAGATGAAGCCGCTCCTGGAGAACGGTTATATCTATATCGCCCAGCCGCCCCTTTACAAGGTGAAGCGCGGCAAGAAGGAAATGTACCTGCAGGCCGAGGCGGATATGACCCGCTTCCTGTTGCAGGAAGGCATGGAGGGCGTCCGGCTCTACCGCCTGGGCAAGGGGGGCGCCAAGGGCGCCCGCACCGAATTCCCCCAGGAAAAATTAAAAGACCTGGTGAACGACCTAGTCCGGCTGGAATCCATCGGCGGTGCCCTTCAGAAAGCGGGGCTCAATTTGCGCGAGTTCCTGGAAGCGGTGACGGGCAAGAAAAAAAAGCCCCTCTATGAGATCGAAAGCCCGCTGGGCATCGACCACGCCTACACCGAAGGCGAGAAGGACGACAAGGTCGAGAAGATGAAGCAAAAGCTCAAGGACATGAAAAAGGCCGCCGAAAAGGGCAAGTCCGCCGAGGAAGGGATGGACTTCATCTACGACACCAGCCGCGACGTGAAGGACATGGTCAAGGTGAAAGCCATCAAGGACATGGCCGAAACCAAGCAGCTGGAGGAAATCCTCAAGCGCATGGGCGCCCGCGGGGTGGAAACCACCGAACTTTTCCCGGCGGAAAAAGAGGACAAGGGCGACGCCAAGATCAAGGAAGTCAAACCCCAATACGTCATCGTCCATGGCAGCCACGACTACTTCCTCGAATCCATGTATGAGGTCGTCGAGAAGGTGAAGGATTTCGGCAAGGAAGGGCTTTCCATCCAGCGCTACAAAGGCTTGGGGGAAATGAACCCGGAACAGCTGTGGGAAACCACCATGGACCCGGAAAAGCGCACCCTGCTGCAGGTGAAGCTGGAGGATTCGGTGGAGGCGGACAAGACCTTCGACGTCCTCATGGGCGACCAGGTGGAACCGCGAAGGAATTTCATCCAGACCTACGCCAAACAAGTCAGGAACCTGGACATCTAAATGAAACTCTTAATCCTGGGGATCATCTTACTTGGCGCCTGGGCGTACCGACGTTTCTTTAATTGATCGAAGGATCCTTTTGCATCATCTCACTGCTCAAGATTTGAGGTAAGGAACGACATGGCAAGGCCGAAAAAGAAGAAGGACGACGAGAAGGAACCCAAGGGCAAGGCGCCGCAGGAAAACGGCGAAGGCACCACGCCGCCCACCAAGGGCGGGGAGGCCGCCCCCGCAGGCGGCGACGGCGGAGACGAAAACCGCGGGAACATCGTCGCTACCGACATCGAAAACGAGATGAAGGATTCCTACCTCGATTACGCCATGAGCGTCATCGTGGGCCGGGCGCTTCCCGACGTGCGCGACGGGCTCAAACCCGTGCACCGGCGCATCTTCATGGGCATGCACGACCTTTCCCTGACTTCCAAGAAGCCCTACCGCAAATCGGCCAAGGTCACCGGCGACGTCACGGGCAACTACCATCCCCACGGCACGGCCTCGGTTTACGACACCATCGTGCGCCTGGCCCAGGACTTCTCCATGCGCTACGTGCTGGTCGACGGACAAGGAAACTTCGGCTCCATCGACGGCGACCCACCGGCCGCCGAACGTTACACCGAAGTCAGGATGTCCCCCCTGGCGGAGGAGCTCCTCAAGGACATCGACAAGAACACGGTGGACTTCGTCCCCAACTACGACGGCACGCGCGAGGAACCCCTCGTCCTGCCCTGCGCCTTCCCCAATTTCCTGGTCAACGGTTCCACGGGCATCGCGGTCGGCATGGCCACCAACGTCCCGCCCCACAACCTGGGGGAAGTGATCGACGGGCTCAACCACCTGATCGACCACCCGGAAGCCACCGTCAAGGACTTGATCAAATTCATCCAGGGGCCCGATTTCCCCACGGGCGGCTTCATCCTGGGCCGGGAAGGGATCCACGAGGCCTATACCACGGGCCGCGGGTCGGTGCGCATGCAGGCCAAGGCGGGCGTCGAGACCGACAAGAAGGACCGCGAAAAGATCATCGTTACCGAGCTGCCCTACCAGGTCAACAAGGCCCAGCTCATCGAGAAGATCGCCGAGCTGGTGCGCGACAAGAAAATGGAAGGCATCACGGACTTACGCGACGAATCCGACCGCGACGGCATGCGCATCGTCATCGAGGTTTCCAAGAACGCCAACGCCCAGGTCATCCTCAACAACCTCTTCCAGCAGACCAACCTGCGCTCCTCCTTCGGCATCATCATGCTGGCGCTGGTCAACGGCCAGCCCCGGGTCCTCAACCTCAAGGGGCTCTTGTACCACTACCTGGAACACCGCAAGGAAGTGGTCATCCGCCGCACCAAGTTCGACCTGGACAAGGCCGAGAAGCGCGCCCATATCCTGGAAGGTTTGCGCATCGCGGTGGACAACCTGGACAAGGTCATCAAGACCATCCGTTCCTCCAAGAGCACTGAAGAAGCCAAGGCCGCCCTCATCAAGAATTTCGACCTGTCGCCCATCCAGGCCCAGGCCATCCTCGAAATGCAGCTGAGGCAATTGACCAGCCTTGAAATCAAGAAGATCGAGGACGAGTACAAGGAAATCATCAAGACCATCGAAGTCCTCAAGGGCATCCTGGCCTCCGAAAAGAAGCTCTGGCAGGTCATCAAGGATGAATTGACCGAGATCAAGACCAAATATGCCGACCCCCGCCGCACCGAGATCATCGGAAAAGCCGAGGACCTGAAGGTCGAGGACCTCATTGAGGACGAGCAGTCGGTCATCACGCTCTCCCACGCGGGCTATATCAAGCGCATGCCCGTTGACACCTACCACAAGCAGCGCCGCGGCGGCAAGGGCGTGGCCGGGGCCACCATGCGCGAGGAAGACTTCATCGAGCGCATGTACACGGCCTCGACGCACGAGTTCCTTTTGATCTTCACCTCCTTCGGCAAGGTGCATTGGCTGAAAGTCTATGAAATCCCCGAGGCGTCCCGTTACGCCAAGGGCACGGCCCTGGCCAATGTGCTCAAGCTGGGCGAGGGCGAGAAGATCTCCGCCTCACTGACGGTCAAGGAATTCAACGACAAGCTGGCCATCCTCATGGCCACCGAGCAGGGCCTCATTAAGAACACGTCGCTTGCCGCTTTCGACAAGCCACGGGCGGGTGGCATCATCGCCATCACCTTAAGCAAGGGTGACAAACTGGTCTCGGCCTTCATCACCGACGGCAAACAGGACATCCTGCTGGCCACACGTCAGGGCAAGAGCATCCGGTTCTCCGAAAAGCAGGTGAGGGAAGTGGGCCGGGCGGGCAAGGGCGTCAAGGGCATCCGGCTGGGCAAGAACGACGCGGTCATCGGCATGGAAGTGGTCAAGGACGGCAAATCGCTCCTGACAGCCACTGAAAAGGGCTTCGGCAAGCGCACCAAGCTCAACGCCTACCGCAAGCAGGGGCGGGGCGGCAAGGGCATCCTGAACATCAAAACCACGGCCAAAAACGGCCTGGCGGTCTCCATTGCGGCGGTGGGGGACGAGGATGAGATCATCGTCATGACCAAGGAAGGCAAGGTCATCCGCCAGCGCGTGAAGGAAATCAAGTCCACGGGACGTTTGGCGCAGGGCGTCCGTTTGATTAAAATGGGCGACGACGACCGGTTGGTTTCGGTGGTCAACGTGCCTAAGGAAGAAGAAAGCGCGGCAGAAGCGAAAGAATAAAATAAGTTGGCGGTTCGCAGTTGGCAGTTCGCAGCAGAATTTCTTACGGTCTTTGCTGCCAACCGCGAACTGCCAGCTGTGAACTGCTTTTAAGGACTTGAATTGAAAAGCAAATACCTCATCACCCTGTTCCTCATCGGCATCCTGCCGGTGGCCGCCATGCTGGGCGTTTACGGCTGGACCGCGCTCCAGGCGTCCCCGTCGGCTTCCACGCCCGTTTCCGGGCCCGCCCTCCATGCCACGGCCGCGGCCCTGCAGACCCAGGACCTGACGCTGGCCTCCTCCATCAAGACCAATATCGAGATCACCTACCAGGACATGGCCAAGCTGGTGGCCAACCACTCGGACACGGACCTTTCCAATTTCGTGGCTTCCCATCCCGGGGTGTCGAACGGGGGAGGGATCGCGGTTTTTTCAGCGGAAGGAAAACTCCTGAAGAGCATTCCCGCCACCGCCCAACTGGCCGACCCGGGCTACGGCAGTTCGGACGAGTTTAAAAACATGATGGCGAAGTTCAAGGAGAACGGCGGGTCCACTTACCTCTTTTATACGCGGCGCCTGAGCTTTCCCGCCTTCGTCTTCTCCGTTCCCCTGGACAGCCACACGGTGGCCCAAGCGGTGTTGAACCTCTCCTCCTTCTTCGGCACGGTGGACCCCCGCAACGGGGAAATTTCCCTCATCGACGCCGACTCGGGCCAGTTCTTTTACAGCTCCAACCTCTCCAAGCTGCAGTCGGGCTTCAACCCCGGCCAGGACCCCTGGCTCGCCAAGCTCCAACAGGCGCTGGCCGCCAAACAAAGCGGTTCCGATTCCAACCCACCCAACTGGGTGGGCATTTATACCAGCCTGGGTTTGAAATCCTTCGGCATCGTGCGCCTGGTGCCCTTCGCCATGCTGCAACCCGCGGCCTCCAAGGCCCCCACCCAAGCCAAGTCGCCCATCGAGGGCCTGCAGGAAGTTTTCACCGGCGCAACGGGTATGCCGCTCCTCATTGCCGCGGCGGCCTGCCTGGGCTGGATTTTCCTCGTTGGCCTCATGCAATTCGGCTCGATCCTCTCACCCTTAAGGAAAGCCAGCGCGGTGGTGCTGAACGCCGCCAAGGGCACCACCACGCTGACCCCCGACGCCGCGCGTAAGTTCGGCAACGACGAGGTGGGCCAGATGGTCCAGGCCTCCGCCATGCTCCTGCAGAAGCTCCAGGACGACAAGCAGCAGGCCGAGCAGGAGAAAGAAGAAGCCCTGCGCCGGGGCCGCGCCGAAGTGGACGCCAAAACCAAGGAAGCGGCCGGCCAGGTGGCGGCGGCCCAACAACAGGCCCAGGCCGCCAAGAGCGAAGTCTCCGGCCTCAACCAACAACTGGCCGACAAGCTCAAGGAACTGGACGCCTTGAAAAGCATGTCCGAGGGGCTGCGCAACCAGACCGAACAAAGCAAGGCGGAGATCGGCAAACTCAAGTCCCAGGTGACCACCGCCGAGGACGGCAAGGCGCAGGCCCAAAAACAAATGGCCACCACGCAGGCCCAGCTCGAGGGCCAGCTCAAGGAAATGGAATCCAAACTGCTCTCCACCGTGGCGGCCTCCTCGGCCATCCAGGTGTCTTCCGTGCGCGCGGCCGCCATCCGCACCATGGCGGAAGAACTCAAGACCACCCTGGGCATCATCAAGGGTTACGTCTCCTCCGCCCTGGGCACGGGCCAGGGGGGGATCAACGAGAAGCAGCAGGAATTCCTGGGGATGGTCATCAACCGCTCGGCCCGGCTGGAGAAATTCATCAACGACCTGGTGGACATCTACCAGGTGGAAATCGAGCAGGAAAAGGCCACCCACGAGGAGGTCAACCTGGCCTCCGAAATCGAGGGGTTGGCCTTCAACTTCCAGCCCCAGGCCGAGGTGAAGAACATCAAGATGAAAGTGGAAGCCAAGGGAACGGTTCCCAAGGTGCCCATCATCCGCCGCCGCTTCAACCAGCTTTGGAACATCCTCTACCTGCAGATCATCAAGGACGCGCCCCGGGGATCCTCCATTCCCATCATGGTGGAGGCCATCGGCGAAAACGTGAAGGTCACCGTGCAGGACCCGGGCCTCACCGTCACAGCCGAAGCCCTGCCCCGGCTCTTCGACGAGTTCTATGACCCCAAGCACACGGCCTCGCCGCAACTGGCGGGCACGGGCCTCAAGTTCGCCCTCATCAAGACCATCCTGGCCGCCAACGGCGGCGGGGCGGTGGCGGAAAAAGCCGATCCGGGCACCAAGCTCATCCTGACCTTCCCGACCAAGATCAAGAAACCCGGCGAGGCGCCCGTTGCGGCGGTCCGTCCCGCCGCAGCCGCCATACCCTCGGTTCCCCCGGCGGCCGCGCCCACGGCCGCGGGCTTGAAGCCGCCTGCGCCGCCCGCCTTGGGCATGCCCAAACCGCCCCCTCCGGGCGCTCCCGGTGCCACCCCCGGCGTTGCCAGGCCGAGCCTGACCCCGCCTCCTATTGGAATGCCCAAACCGGCCGCTCCCATGGCCCCCACCGCGGCTTCGGCCCCGGCCGCCGGCGCGCCGACCGGGCCCAAGCCCCCGGATGCCACCTCGGGCTTGTTGGACTCCCTGATTTCCAAAGTCCCTTCGGTCACCGCCCCCGGCGTGAAACCGCCGGTAACTCCCGCTCCAGGTGGGCCCGCGGCCCCCGCCGCTGCGCCTGGACTGCCCAAACCCCCGTCGCCCCTGACCCCTCCGGGACTCCCGACGCCGGGAGCGCCTTCGGCCGCGCCTAAGCCCCCCATGCCGGGAATGCCGGCCCCCGCCGCGGGTGCGCCTCCCGCGGCTCCGAAACCCCCGGCCGCCCCCGGATTGGCCCCGCCACCCATGCCAAAACCGGCCGCCGCCGCCCCTGGTTTGCTGGATTCGTTGATCGATAAAAAAGTTCCGGTGCCGCCTCCGGCCACCGTGCTCCCCGTGGGTGCCCCCAAACCGGCGGCTGTTCCACCGGTCCCGGGAATAGGCGCTCCTAAACCCGTTGCTCCTCCCGTTCCGGGTGTTCCTGCGGCGCCTCCAGTGGGTGGTTTGCCCAAGCCCCCAGTCCCCGGTGCTCCGGCCGTTCCCGGAATGGCTCCCAAACCCTTAACACCCCCTGGAATTCCCACACCCGCGGCCCCGGCGGTTCCCAAGCCGCCCATGCCCGGCATTCCCGCTCCCGGTGTCCCCGCGGCGCCCAAAGTGGTCCCGACCAACATCAAACCCACCACCCCTCCACCCGGGGTCCTGGATTTGGACAGCATGATGGACGGCCTGAAGACGGATGCCGGCGCTCCCAAACCGGCTGCCGCGCCGGCACTGCGTCCCCCTGTGCCCGGGGCGCCCCCCATGGGCATCCCCGGCGCGCCCAAAGCCCCCGCTCCCGGCGTCCCTCCGGGCGGGCTGGACGCCTCCAAGGCCCAACAAAAGCCGAAGGACGGCGAAGGGGAATTGATCGAATAGCCGTTCCGGTTTCCCAGATGAGGGATCCGGCAGCCTAGTGATAACGGTATCAACCGGAAAACCACCGGTTGATTCACCCGGCAAATCATCCTCCCCCACCAGTTTTTCTCCCCGCGTCTCTCCGACACAGTTCAATTGAGACATAAAATGTTCTTTTTTTAATTTTGCTTCATTGTTTACGATTAATTTTCTTCCACTTGCCCACCCTGGGATAGAATTCCCCGTCGGAATTCGCAACGGGAGGGGTATATGAAACATGCGGCAAAAATAAATTTTCTCTATAGCCGGCTTCGATCCGGTCCCTTGGCCTTCCTTTTTACGTCCACCTTTCTCTTTCTTCTTGGGCTATCGGCCGCCAAAGCGACATCCACTCCCGCCTCCTCCGGCTATGTCTTCCGGGGAACAGTGGTGAAACTCCACGCGTCCACCGAAGGCATCCCGTTGGAACCCCGCACCGCCGTCGTGCGGGTCGACGAGGTTTTGTCCGGCACCGAAGGCGTGGGGAACTTCAAGGGCCAGGAAGTGACCCTCCGCTTGTTGCCCAAAGAAAAGGTGAAAGAAGGGGATTCACTGGTTTTCTCCACCTCCCCCTACACCTACCGTAAAACCGCCGGATTCACCGAGCTCTCTTCCCATCCCGCCTCCCAGTCGGCCTTGCTAACGCAACAAATAGCCCGGGACAAGATCACCCTGCAGGACCGGTCCACGCAAAAACGTTTGGTCGACGCGGACCTGGTGGTGGTGGGAACGGTAGGAGAAACCACGATGGCCAAAGGCGTGCCCGCCCCGCAGGAAGAGCATGACCCGGTTTGGTTCCAGGCCCCGGTAAGGGTGGAATCGGTGGAAAAGGGGAAAAGCGACCTGACGGTCCTGACGGTCTATTTCGCCCGCAACAACGACAGCCATTGGGCCAAGGCGCCCAAGCTCAGCCAAGGGGAGAGGGCGCTCTTCCTGCTGCATACGGACAAGGCCCAGGCTTTCGGTTTGAAGGGGTATTTCGTCGTCGATCCTTCCGACGTGCGGCCCCTGGAGGAAAGGGACCGCGTCCACGCGCTGATCCTGAAGTTGAAACCATGAGGCCCGCCATGAATCCATCCCTATCCCCGACCCGGAGGACAATTATGAAAAACGCGCCAATGAAGATCCTTTTTCTATCCTTATTAGCACTTATTCCCGCCGCCTCGGTTTTCGGCCAGATCTCGGTGGTGGACATGATCCCCGCCGCCCAAAGCGACGAGACCTTCAACAACACCGAGCCCTTCATCTCGGTGAACCCCAACCAGCCCCTCACCATCGGGGCCTCAGCCTTCGCCTCAGTGTCCGGCCCCACCAGCTTCGGCGCGCTCTTCGTTTCCTACGACGGCGGCAACACTTGGGGCGAAAACAACATCCTCCCCAGTTCGGTGGGCAGCTACAACACCGGCGACATCACCTTCCACTACGCCACCTCCACGGGCAACTGCTACTTCGGCATCCTCTGGGGGCCCGGTTATTACAATGAGAAAATCCTTCGCAGCACCGACCCGGCGCTCAACACGCCCATGACCTTCCTCTGGGAAGGGAGCTACACCCAGGATCAGCCCTTCACGGACGCCCGCACGGTGCTGGGCTGGTACGATCCGGGCAAGGAACGCTTCTGGATCGGCGACCACGACCTGGGCTCGATGAACGAGGTGGAGCAGTCCATGGACGCCACGGCCTCACCGGCGGCGGTGAGCGTGGTCACCACCGACACCTCCGGCGCCACCCTGACGGACAATTTCCAGTGCCGCACCCGCTCCTCGGCCGACGGCCGCATCTACACCTGCTATTACCGCAGGCTTTCGGCCATCACCAACGGCTACGACATGAACGTCATGATGCGCCGGGACGACAACTGGGGCCAGGGGGCCACGCCCTTCACGGACCTGAACGGCGCGGCGGGGGTGACGGTGGCCGCTAGCGTGCCGGTGCCGGTCGATTTCAGCTCCACCTACGGCAACGAGATCGTCTGCGGCGAGCTTTACCTGGCCGTGGACCCCAACGATTCCTCGCATGTGCTGATCTCCTGGCTGGATTCTTCCGCCGCCGAGGCCACGCTGCACCTGCGGGAATCCTTCAGCGCGGGACAAACCTGGGCCGCCTCGGACCTTTTAACCGTGTCGGGCGCCAAGAACGGCGAGGTGGCCATCAACAGCCAGGGCAAGATCGCCTATATGTACCAGATCCTCACGGGCAGTTCCCCCAACCGCCATTGGCAGACCCACCTGCGCCGCTATTTCGGCGGCACCTGGGATGATACGGAGCTTTCGGACTTTCCCGCCGAGGGTTCGAACGCCCTTTTCGCCAACCAGTACCGTATCATCGGCGATTACGCGGGCATGGTGGCCGTGGGCAAGAATTTTTACGGGGTTTTCTCCGCCGACAACGACCCGAACAATGCCACCTTCCCCGCGGGGGTCACCTACCTGCGCAACCGCACGGCCCCGGGCGTGATGCCGGCCACGCTTTTCGGCAGCGACGGCACGACGCCCGTCTCGGTCTCCATCGACCCCTTCTTCTTCAAGACCACCGAACTCAACCCCTCCTCGGACTTTTACGTGAGGGACTGGACGGACAGCTACTCTTCCTACGACCACGGGTTGGAGCCTTCCACCCGCGCGGATTTCTTCAGCACCAGCGACGTCTGGAACATGCGCAGTTCGGGCCCCGCCTCCTTCAACGCCAGCGGCCAGCCCAACTCCCAGGACCCCCAACCCATGGCCATGGGGCATAATTACGCCTTCGCGCGGGTGAGCCGGGAAGCTTCGACCACCTCCGAATCGGTCACGCTGGACTTCCTCTACTCGGACGGCGGCGTAGGCGTCAACTACTTCGACGCGGGCAGCACGGTGGTGTCCATCGGCGCCGGCGTCAGCCAGTTCACACCCGCCTCGGGCTTCCAGTGGGACCTGCCTTCGGGCGCTTCCGACCACGTTTGCCTGGCGGTCCAGATCAGCACCGCCGCCGACCCCTTCATTCCGCCGGGCCTTTCAGGGCACGCCCCGGGCTGGCCCAACACGGACCTTTGGGTCATCAACGATAACAACAAGGCCCAGCGCAACATGCAGGTGCTGGGTTATGGCGGCACTTCGGGCGCGCCCGGCCTGTCAGCTTATTTCCTCGCCCACAATGCGGCCACCTTCACCCGCGATATGGTCATCGGCGTGGCCATCGACCCTTCCTTCAAGGCGGGGACGGGCAAGCCCCTTTTCCTGAAGGTGCTCGGCGGGCCCAGGCCCCAAACCTTCACCACAGGGTCGCATGGGACCGTGACCCTGGTAGGGATGACGCCCGGTGAGAACCGTTGGATCGAGGCCACCCTCTACCCCGGCAAGGGCCAATCGGGCAGCCTGCCGGTCCATTTTTACGAGCTGGTGAAGGATGTGCCCGTGAACGGCTACCTGGTGGAAGCCCAGGCCATGTCCCTCCCGGACCTGGTCCGGCAAAACGTCCTAAGGCAGGCTTCGGTTTTCAACCGGCTGGTGCAGATCGCCCCCGAGCAGAAGGACCGTTTGGCGGATGCCGTGGAACTGGCGAAGAACCCGGCCGTGGCGAATGAAGATTACCTGCGCTATTTGAAGACCCGCATGGCGCCGGTGGGGGAATCCATCAAGGCACTGGTCCAAAAAAGCAGCGCGGGGGACCCCTTTGGCCTGGAGATGGCCCGGGCCCAGGTTGAAAAATCCGCCTCCAACCTGCCCCAGGCCCTGGCCGCGCATTTGAACCTTCTGAACAAACTGGACGCCATGGAGACGATGGTCCAAAAGCAGGAAGGCGATGCGGCCGACATCCCGCAGATGGTGCAATGGGGATTGGAAACCTACCGCGGATCCGAAGCCCTCAGAGACAAGGTTTTTTCACGGGAGGTCGTGCGGGAATCGCAGGACTACCTCAGCCGGTTCCAGACCCGGAAAGCCTCCGTACGGGATTATCCGGCACTGGTCAAAGCCCTTCTTCCGTCCCTGGAACAGACGGCCCAAGCCTTGCCCGACGCCAAGGACAAGCTGGAGGCGGCCCTGGCGGAAATGAAGGACAACCTGGATTCGGCGGCCCATTTGGAAAAAGCCTATCGGGATTTCCTGACCGTCCTGGCCGCCCAGAGCCCGGCTTCCGTCCAAACCGCCGAAAAGTAATGGGGTCTCGAAAGGCGGTTACCTATTTTGCGAATGAAATTTGGGTAACCGCCTAAAGGGTCTTTCCGCTTAAGGTACAAGGCCGCCAAAGTCCGAAAGGTAACGAAAGAGAAAGGAAGGATTTATGACTGAAACCAGCATAGAACCTGGGGAAATAACCTCCGCGAATATAAAGGTGGGTGGTCAAAAACAGAGACTCATCATCACCGAGAATTACGTGAAGCTCCACGCGAAAAAATGGATTTACCGGGAAGACACAAGTTACATCCCGCTCAGTTCAATCGATTCCATTTTCTTTGGTTGGAAGAGGCATGTTTTGTTGGTGGTGATTGGGTTGGTTTGTATTTTGGGATGGTTTGTTGAACTTACTGATCACCGCCACGCAGAAGCTTTATTAATCATCGGGATCCTATTTTTGATTATCTTTTGGTTTTATCGTCCCAGTCTTTTGTTGGTTCGTTCGTCCAAAGAATCCTTGGGTGGGCAACCCATTTCAACGGAAGAAGGCGAAAAATTTGTTCAGGAATTGACGAAACTTTTGAACCGGAAAAACGGTTAAGAACATATTTTGGAAAAATCTTAAATGTTAACCTGCCCCATTTATTCTTAACCGAGTTCCTAAATCATGTTATCCAACACTTTTGAAAACCAATAGCAATTGAAAGAATAGCTAAGTTTTGGCGTGACAATTAAAAATATATTATTCGAAGTAATTTTATGGAGAAAGTAAACGTGAATCAGTTTAAAAAAATTCTTCTATTATTCGTGGTTTTATATATCCCAAATAGTTTAAGCCACTTGTATGCAGAAGATATTCCTACAGTTGTTACCGTGCCGTCTCAACCCGCCGCCGCCGTCACTTCTTCATCCAACCCCGGGACCAACGCTTCGGTATCTAGTCCTGTCACAACCACTCAAACTACATCTTCTATCGTATCGTCATCGCCTACGGCGAATCCTTCAGCTAGCATAAATACTCATTTAGAATCGGCTTTTTGGGACACGCTTATTAAAGTTACGCCAACTGTAAGTCCAACCCTTCTGCCTATCGCTATACCTACTCCTAAAGGACAAACTGGCACCGATAAGCGGCATAAGAATGAAACCCAATCAACGCCAACCCAAGAAAATACACCCCCAGTTATTCCCTATACCCATCTTCCAACCCAGAAAAACTATGACGATTTAGCCAACACCATTGAAAATAAATTGAATCTAGAAAATCTATCGCTGCAAAAAAGATCAGTTGCGTCTCAACAAACTATCTTATCTGGTACGGAAGATTTTCTTGAGGAGCGGTTCCGAGAGGAAATATCAATTTATTTTTTGCGCGAAGTCAGAAAATATTTTTTGAGACCCGAATTACAAATATCGGTACTTTTTCCAAATTTGTATGTTTTATTTAATAAATGGGATGGGGTCTCCTGGCCAGCTGGCTCCGTTTGGCAAGCAGCTTTTGCAAAAGACAGCCAAGATTTGACCTTCAATTCGTTTAATTTTATTGTGAGTCTCGCGGACAAATATCCCGATATCAAAAATGAATTAGACCCTGATTACGAGTCCCAAAAAAATCTAGATAATAAAGAAGGGCCCTTCATTCAAGATTGTATTGGAGGATTTTGGGTTTTCTCTTGCATAAGTAACGGAGTCAACGCTCACAAAAGACTCTTGGATATCCTCGATGATCTTCATTCGGGGCTTGTCAGGAGCGGGAGAGATGGTCTTTTAGGACGATCAAAATTTGGTCTTTTGATTAGCGTCCTTTATAACTACTCAAATACCCTAAAAAATATACAAGACGCTTACAGCCCCTTAGAAATAGCACTTAATAAATCGAGTCCCAATCTGCTCCAGGATGCCACCCTTGCTTCCCAGGTGGAAAATTTGAATATTTTATTGCAGCATGATCGATCCAGTATGCAGGCTGGCGATAAAGCGGCGATCCGGGCAGTTGAATATGCCCAAATTGAAAAACTTTATTCAGTTGTTACAGCTCCCGCTTCAACTACAACGCTCCAAACACTTGAGGATGTGGAAAAAATCCATGATATTGCTGTCTCCCTAAATGGCAACGATGCCTGGGTTAAAGGCAACGATGATTGTATTTCTGGGTGGGTTTCGCCAGATCAGTTGGAGTTTTTGTTTCAAAATGGCGCTTTAGATAATTACGTAAACGATCTAGTAGCCAAAGTTCAACCCAACATCCAATTAGAAACAAAGAATGGTATAGATTGGAAGCCCATCCAAAGTGAACTTTTTTATATCCAGTTTACCAATGACTTAAACTCGGCCGACCAAGCGTACTTAAAAATTGGCCAAGAAATCGAAGCTAACCAAAAACTGGACTCAACCGATGACTCGATCCAACAACAATTTCAGAACAAACTTGGGACACTAAATTCAAAATATTATCAAGCGGTTTTAAAAGTTGTTTTGGATGTCTTACAGCTCGACCAAAATTTTGAGCCTATTCAGAAGGAATTTCCAGACAAGAACGAAGTAAGTATTACTTCTTTTGTGAATGATGTATCTGACATCTATGCATTTGAATCCCAAGGCAATTATGGCGCCGCTTTGGAAAAAGTCGAGGAAATCCTTTCGGGGATATTCGGCGATGAGAAGTCGCCAAAAGGGTCTTTGAAATTGGTTCAAATTATTGATAAAGATTTGGAACCAATGTTGAAATATGGAAATTTCATCGCAACGGTAGCGACCGCGCAGAATCCAAATGATGTTAAGCAAGCCATTGAGAATATTGCCGCACCAGCCGGTGAAGTTTTCATCAAGCGAAACTCAAGTTTTAATTTGCTTGTCAATGGCTATATGGGTTTTGGTTCTTCAGAATCAATAAAATTTGATCAAGAGCCGCAGTTCACATTGAATACGCCCGTTGGGATAGAAGCTTCTTGGGGTAATTTCATTTTTTCCGATTTTTCGGCGGGGCTCTTGTTTTCGTTTGCGGATCTGGGAGCACTTTTGAATGAGGGAATAAATAATAATGCCGACATATTGAGCACTCAAAATATTAAGGAAGTCTTTTCTCCCGGAATGTTCGTGATGTTAGGACTTCCAAACCTGCCCCTTTCTTTGGGATTCGGCGCAGAATTCAATCCTGCTACGGAAAATCAAGTTGCTCAAACGCGCTTACTAGGATTTACGGGTGTTGATTTGCCGCTGTTCGAGTTACAACATGGAAGTAATGATGCCATTCCAGTTGGGCACAGGTACACAAGCTTGTCGGTGAAAAGTTATTTCGGAACTGGTTTTATTCGATCAGGTGATGTGATTCCTGAAAACCATTTTGCTATTTCCAATCCTTGGGGAATTGAGGGGTCACTCGGCATGGATAAATGGTCTTTAGGTTTATTTGTCTCTGCCATTGATTTCACCGGATTGCAAGAAACGGCTTTTTATGAAAATCAGGATGATTTCAATAATAATAATTTTGCCCGTATTTTAGAACCTGGTGTTTTTGTCACCCTTGGTTTTCCGTCCAACCCGGGGTTGAGTCTAGGTTTTGGAACCCAAGACAATGTCGTGAATAATCACTGGAACGCGGAATGTTTTTTTGATGTTGATTTATTTGAAATCCCCCTTTTAAGCTCTGAACCTAAGTCAAACTAACCAATGGGGTGTTCACTATGAAAAGAGTCCCGAATAAAAAGGATCAAGTCAAAAGTTTATAGTTTGAGCTTCCCAACAGATACTTTGGGCCGTATTCCGACCTATTGAGTGAGTTTGGCGAAGCCTCGATCCCATTCCTGGTGCGGTAAAGCCATTGTAAAACCTCCTTTTCCCGCCCTTTTTCCCGCTTTTCAGCCTTTTTGTTTTGTGTGATACTTTTTCGCGGCCCTTCCCTTATCGAAAAACGAGTATGGAGTCCCCATGTTTTGCCCCAAATGCGGCACCGAAAACAGCGACGCCAACTTCAAATGCACGAAATGCAAACAAACTCTTAAAACCGTGACGGCTTCTGCGGGCAGCGATCCCATCTCCACCATCATCCCCTATAAGAACGCCAAGGCCCTAATCGCCTATTACCTGGCGGTCTTTTCCATCATCCCCTGCATCGGATCCCCCCTGGGGATCGCGGCCCTGGTTTTGGGGATCATGGGTTTGAAACAAGCCAAGGAACACCCCGAAGCAAAAGGGAAGGTCCATGCCTGGATCGGCGTCCTGGTCGGCGGATTGTTCGGAGTGGTTTATACGGGGCTCATCATCTTCGGGATTGTTACGGCCGTTCTGAAGAAATAACCGGGGCACATCCACCATGTACTGCACCCATTGCGGAGCTTCCAACAAGGAGAGGGCCACGGAATGCGGGCAATGCGGCCAGCCCCTGACCGCGGCTCCCATAGCGGAAACGATTCCGAATTATCTGGTCCAGGCAATATTACTGGCCGTGTTCAGCCCTTGTTGCTGCTTGTTTTTAGGAACACCTTTCGGAATTGTGGCGGCTGTTTATGCATCCCAGGTTAATTCAAAGATCGCCATCCAAGATTTGGAAGGAGCACGGCATAATTCCCAATTGGCCAGAAATTGGTGTTGGGCGGCGTTTGGCTGTGATCTTTTTGGGATCATCATCATTGTTTTGTCCTACTTGTTCGGGTTTTTGGACCCCTTAAAAGACCATTTACATTAAAAACAGGCGATAACCGTGAATTGAAGCGGGATTTTGTAACGGGTTCAGCTGGAAAAAGGGTTGGTCGGTTTTTTTAGGGGTTTAAGTTTTGGCCGTAAAAATTACTTGGAGGTGCTGAAAATGGCTGAAAATAAAGCCGTTTCGAATTATTTGGTTTTCGCTATTCTGGCCACGGTTTGCTGCTGCATGCCCCTAGGACTGCCAGCGGTCTATTTTTCGGGTAAAGTGAACGCCTTTGTCGCGGCGGGGGACATGGCCGGGGCCGCGGCCGCCTCTAAGAATGTTAAGACGTGGTGCTGGGTCGCCTTTGGCATCGGGCTCGTCGGATGGATCCTCTGGTTTTTATTCGAGGCCACGATCATTGCGCTCATCCACCAGCAAATGCCGCAACTAAGCCAACACTAACGGGTGGTTCCGTCCGTTTTATTATTTTAAACCTTGTTCCCATGCCTTGTTCTGGAAGGATAAAACAGGGCGTGGGAATTTCTTTTTTAGAATGAAAACCAGGAAATTGTCTTAATGGAAATACTCCAGAAGCACCCTCTTTTGACAAGGAGCGCCCTCCTGGCGGCGTGCGCCGCCGGCCTGGTCTTCCTTTATTTCTTTAAACCCGGCAGTTTTCCTTATCCCGCCTGCGTTTTCCACGAGATCACCGGGCTTTACTGCCCCGGCTGCGGGTCCACCCGCGCCCTCTACCAGCTCTTGCACGGAAACATCCTGACCGCGCTCCACGACAACGTCATGGCGGTCCTGGCCATTCCGTTCTTCATCTACGCGGCTTTCCGCAAGAAGCCGCTTTCGCTCATCCACCCCTATTGGATCTGGGGGCTTTTTTGCGTCCTGGTAGTATTCACTATCCTGCGCAACATCCCCGTTTATCCTTTCACCTATCTGGCGCCGTTGAGTTAAGCGCCGGACCCGCCGAATTTGGACGCGATGTTTTCGTCCACCGACTTCAGGGTTTTCTCTACATCCTCCTTCAGTTCCTTCTCCCCGTCCTTCTTCAACCCGGCCAGGAAGTCCCTGACCTCGGAAGAGCGGAAGCGGCGCAGGGCCTGGATGGCGGCGCGGCGTACTTCCAGGCTGCGGTTCTTTTTGGCTTCCATGAAGTGGTATTTTCCGCCCCACTCCATCAAGGCGGCCGCGGCGGGGGGGTCGGCCAGGGACCCCAAGGCCTGGCAGGCCTGGAGCCAGAACTTCTCCTTGTCCCTGCCGTGGGGCGGATAGTTTTTCACGGCTAGGACCATGGGCTCCCCGTCCCCTTCGATCCCCACGACCCCCAGGGTTTCCAGCGCCTCCAGGGCGATGGGGGTGTCGGGTTTTTCCAAGAGCCGCAGAAGGAAGGGGCGGAAGCCCTTCTTCCGCCATTGGCGGATGGAAGCTAGGATTTTTCCCTGGGCCAGGGGGCTCAGGGTGTTCCAGTGGCGCTGGAAATAATCCTCCAGTTCGCCCGAGGGCGGCACGGCGGTGAAGACATCCAGGAATTTCTCCAACTGCCCCCGTTTTTCGGGCTGGCCCAGCCAGGTTTCGTAAACATGCAGTCCTTCCTTTTGCTGGGCCTCCAGGAGGTCCAGGGCCTTGAGCCAAAAGGCGCTTCCGGTCAGTTCCTCCTCGATCTTGCTGAAAAGGAAGGGGCCCACCCGCGGCCCCAGAAGGACGAAGAGTTTCCGCGTGTTGTTCCCCTCCTCCGGTTCGGCGGGATAGCGGTTGAGGAGCGATTCCAGGATGGGCTCGCAGAAGACGGTATCCAGGGCCACGCGGGCGGCCTGGTTTTGCTTCTCAAAGCGGGGCGGCGTCTGGGTGGCGGCGCGCATCAGGAGGCGGGTCATTTCCAAAAGATCGGTCCAATCGTCGGAAGCCAGTTCCTGGGGGATCCAGTCCTGGGCCAGGGTAAGGGTCATGGGGTAATTGGCCGGGCGGCGGATTTCCTTCAACAGGCGGCAGAGGTTCCGGAAACCCTCCAGTTGAAGGGGCCGGGGAACGAGGTTCCATTGCAGGTGGCTCAATTGCCGCAAGGCCAGGGCCTGGGTGCCCTCGTCGCCGGAAAAGATCTTGTCCCACAACTTTGCCCAAAGGGATTCCAGGGCCTCCAATTGTTCGGGGTCCTGGAGCCAGGCTATCTTTTCCCCCAACTTGCCTTCCATCTCGGGGGTCAAAAGGCCGTCCCAATCCTTTTTCTCCACCGCCGCCAACACCGGGTCGGTCTCGAAAAGACGGCCCTGTTCGGGCGGAACGGTTTCAGCGGCCGCGACGGTGGCCGCCGCCGCGGGGGCTTCGGGAACCGCTTCGGCGGCCGGTGCGGGGGCGGGCACCTCTTCCAGCGCCACACCCTGGTTTTCCCCCAGGAGGACGAGCTTTTTTAAGAGGTCGTCCATGCTCACTTGCGCGTCGGAGACTTGGGCGGGTGATTTCATGGAAGCCAGGGCGGCCTTCAATCCCAGGAAGCCGCCCATCAGTTCCCGCCAGGGTTGCACGTTGGCCGTTCCCGGTTTCCCCCCACCCGTGCCGTCCCCGTTTCCCGTACCGGACCCTTCGCCCCCGTCGGATTGGAGCCAACCGCCCATGTTGGCCATGAGCCGGCGGGCCAGTTCCTGTTTGTTGGAATCGGGCCGCACGCGGCTGAAAATCTGGAGGAAGTATTGGAGGGCTTCCAGGGCCTCCTGCAAATTCTGTTCGCCCCCCGGGGCCGTGTCGCCCGGCACGACCACCTCGCCTTCGGACAGGGCCACGAAAACCTTCTCGTTCACCTGGATGTGTTCCAAGGACTGCTGGACCAGCGCCTGGGAAAGGGAGACGCCGGTGGGCAAGGCCCGGGGCCTCAGGAGCGAGAAAAGGGCGTGTACTTCGGCGGCCCGGACGCCTTTGGCGAAGGTGAGGGTATGGATCTTGTGGGTCAGGAAGAGGTCCTTGATCATGTTGGTGGAGCCGGTGAGGCGCTCGTCCAGGGCCGCCCCTTCCACCACCAGGCGGCCTTCGGATTCGGCAAAGGAGACGGAGGGAAGTTCCGTAAACAACCGGGCCAGGGCCTCCAGAAGGCGGTCCAGGGACTGCTTCACCATGGCGTTCTCGGCCGAATAAAGGAAAAAGTTGGAAAGGGACACGCGCAGTTCGCGCACGGCCAGGGAAGCCTGCTGAGTTTGCGTGGTGTTTAACATGACTTGATTTTAAAAGGAAAAGCCACCGGCTGAAAGCCCAAGAAAGGGGAGGTTTTCCCGCGATCCCATGTTTCAGCCCGGGAAAAAAGGGTCCGAGGGCCGTTCCCCCGTTGAAAAATGAAGGGCAAGGCTTTGAGAATAGGGGAAAGAGACATAAAAACGGCGGTTCACGGAGGGCTTCATGGGTGAAAAAAGGGATGCTTACGTCCAAAAATTGAAGGACCAGATCGACCAATGGAATTCGGACATCGACAATCTGCAGGAGAAAGCCGGCAAGATGGGGGCCGACGCCAAGGCGGAAATGCAGAAGCACGTCGAGGAACTCAAGGCCAAGCGCAAGGACCTCGAGGAAAAGTTGAAGCCCGTGCAAAAGGCCAGCGGGGAAGCCTGGGAAGACCTGAAGGGCGGCACGAACCAGGCCTTGAAGGCCCTGGGCGATGCTGTGACGGCGGCCAAGTCCCGGTTCAAGTGACCGCCGGGGCCTAGTCTTTCAGGGCCTGTTGCAGCATCTCCGACAGGGTATTGCAGCAGCAATCGAAGGACATTTTCTGCTGGCCCGGGCCCGAATCCTCGGAAAATTTCAGCCGGGGGTTTTGGTGGTGCAGGGGGCAGGTGAGGCCCTGGATTTTTTCCTGGATCACCTTCACGGTGGCTTCCAGGGCCTGTTTTTGAATTTGATCTTTAAAACTATCCAAGGTAGTCTCTCCCCTTACTTGGGATCATTTTAATCCCACCCCCAAATCAATCCAAGCGAGGCGCCCATGAAGGCTATCTTTTACGACATCCTGCTCATCGTTTTCGGGATGCTCCTGATCGTTTTAAGGAATTTTTACGCCACCCTGGGCTTTAAAAAGGCGGCGACCCCCGAGGAACGGGCCCAGATGGCCGCCAGTAAGATGTACCGGGCGAAGGTATGGAACGCCCTGATCGTGGGGGCGGCCTTTGTGCTGTTCGGGGCCTATTTGTTGTACTTGAATTTGATGAAAGCCAATCCCTAACGGGAGGAAAGGCTCGCCGATAGGCCCCAAGAGGGCCCCTTCCCGTCGTTTTTCCAGGTTGGATTTTCTTTGAATGAGGGTTGGACTAAATCCCCGATTGTCCGTCTAGAAGGCGAATAAGACGGAGGGGAAAAATGAAAACCTGGCATCTTTTTCTGCTTTTTTTAGCGGGCCTCGTCACAGCCTTGATTTGCAGTTGCTCCAGCCAATACGCCGTTCCGACGGCGGTCCAGGCGAATCATTTAAACCAGCCAACCCCGACTCCCACGGTTTTTTCCAACCCTTCCCCCACCCCGCCTCCGCCCACGGCCGTACCCACCCCGGTCCCCACGCCTTTCCCCGATCCCTGGATTGTGGACGGGACCTCCGCTAACTTCAACCAGGAGGTCCTGGCGTCCCCCCTACCGGTGCTGGTGGTGTTTTACGCCACCTGGTGCCCCAACTGTACGATCATGGACCCCGCCGCGCAGCAGTTCGCAACCGCTGAGGGAGGCAAGGTCAAAGTGGTCAGGGTGGACGTGGACGCCCAGTCCACCCTGAGCAGCGCTTACAACATTACCGGTATCCCCACCTGTATCTTCTTCAAGAACGGGGCCGAGACTTCGCAGCAGATCGTGGGTTCTTACGGTACATCCACGCAGGATGAAACAACCTTGGTCGGACTTTTCAACGGGCTGTAACGGAAACCCCTTAAAACTCCAGTCCGCCTCCTTTTCGCAGGGGGAAGCCCCAAGGACCGGACGCTTAACTTAAATCGTGCTTTTCCAGGCGGCCCTGGAACGAATCCCTGCCCACCCCCAGGTACAACTCCCCTTCCGTCCTCGTCAATTCCCAGTGGTTGTCCCGGTCCAAGGTCCCGCCCAGGGCGTTCAAAAAACGCTGGTCCAGTGAATAAAGCCCGATCTCGGAAAGCCGGTGGACCTGCTCCTCCCGTAATTCCCGCGCCAGCATCGCCCCATCCTTGTGGGTGTAGATTCGGACCTCCTTGCAGGACTTCGAGGCCTTGTGGATGCGTTTGGCCGCGGGGTTGCCGATGTCCACCCAAAGGTCCAATCCGCCGGTCAGGCCCATCTTGCGGATGGCCGGTTCGTCGGGGGCGCTGATACCCGCGGAAAACTCCAGGCCTTCCCGGTATTCCAGGCAATAGGCCAGGACTCGGGTGACGAAAAAGGGCAGGGACTCGCTGGGGTGCAGGGCCGCGCGGAACTCCAGGGTCTGGTAGAGGTTCCGATCCACGTCCGACAGGTCCACGGTAAAGCGGTAGAGGGTAGATGTAAGGGCCAAGCGGTTCCTTTAAGAAGGGTCGCGGTGAACGATGTCCGGGCCGAAAGCCGGCAGGCAGACCGCGATATATTCGGCGCCTTCGGCCCGGGGAGAGCTGTAACGCACCCACTCGCCTTTCTTCACCCAGACCGCCTGGCCCGCCTTCACTTCCAAGGTTTCGCCCTTGGATTCAATCTTCAAAAGTCCTTTCAAAACGACCGTGTATTCATCGAAGTCCGGGGTCTGGCCCGGTTCCACCCAGCCGCCGGGGCTCACCATGCGGGCGATGCTGACCCCGGGTGTCTTGCTATTGACCCGGCCGATGAATTCCTCGATGCGTTTGGGCTTGTTGCCCGCGGCCTGGATGACCGAGGGGGATTCGATGAGTTGCGGCATGGGACCTCCCGAAAATGAATGGAATTTTAAGCCTTACCCGCGCTTTCCGCGATGGAAAGCCTCCCTGTCGGGAATACGCCATTTATTATTCAATAAAAACACGAAAAAGCCGTTAGGGTTTTCAACAAGGAGCTTCCGTGATCCTCCTCAATTTTGACACCAGCCGGCTTTACATCCATACCGAGTTGCCCTGGACGCCAGCTCCCGGGAAAACTTCCTATTTGAACCTCCAGCAGGCCTGGAATTGGCTGGACGCCATGGCCAAGACATCCCAGGAAAAGGCCGAAGTGGCCGAGCAGGAAAAAGAAGCCGCCAACTGGCCCTCGGATACCTTTGGGAACGGCTGGGCCAACAGCCTGCTGGGGTGGGCGCTCCTGGGGGTCGACCCTTTCGATCCCTACGGCCCCGACCAGGGCCTACAAGGAGAGATTAAAAATATCATCAGCGGGAACGGGGTTTCGGACTCTGAAAAATCAGCTAAGAAGCAGACGGATAAAACGAAAGAGCAATCCAGCGCGGTGGATTCAACCTCCCAAGATAAAACGCGGGGAAACAGCGCGCCCAGCACCCATCCTGTCGATCAGATCAACGAAACCCTCCAGCTGACCCTGGTTTGGAGGAGTTATTCCCAACACCAAAAGATGTCCTATGAGACCCAAGACGCCGGGAATTCACAATCCCGGGACGACCGTAAAAGGCCCGCCCCCGGCGGGTTTTTGGATTCCATAAGGATTTGAGCTAGTCCTGCAAAACCACCTTACTATTCGCCGCGATGTCGTGCAGGCAACACCTATTTCTCGTGAAAAGATAAGGCGCCAGGAATAACGCGGCTGAAACCGCCCATCCATAATCCCCCCGTCCGGGCGCATAAAGCGGGATTAAACAAACGACCTTTACCAGCGATCTTAAAGCCACCAAGCCGGGAGCCAGTTTTCCACCTCCGAGCGACCTCACTTGAAGCCGGGCCATGTTTTCTCCCAAGCCCCTGCCCCAAACCCAGGCCACGACGTTTTCGTAAAGAAAAAAACAAGGCAGGAACAACCACCAAGGCAGGTCCTGGGATGGGGAGTCGTGAAAGGCCGGCCACAGGACGGTGGGAATGGCTGGGATGACCGTATCCCATAAAAAAGCCAGTGTCCGGCGGACGAGCAGTTCAAAGGCCCAATATTTTGGAGCCAGGATGGTTTTGGTCCGGTAGTCCTCATGGCCCTGGATGGATCCCTGGGCGCAGCCTTCGAGATACTGGGTGATCAAGCCAATATGGCCCCGGGCAAGCCATTGGCCAAACTTGACCATCCCCATCCCGAGGGCCAACATCGCGAGAAGACCGAGCAAACCGAGCCAAATTTTTCCGTAAGGAACACCGGGGCGGGTGAGCAAAAAAAGGGTCGGGATGAAGGCCAATCCTACAAACGAAAACCAGAACCCCATGAAGATCCGGACGGAAAGGGCCATGCGGAACTCCCCACGAATCTCCGACCCTTGCGGGGTTTCCCCCACCCGGCCATAAAAAACAGGGATAAAGGAATTGCGGTAATAAATCCTTTTCCTCAGTTGGAAGTCGTTTTTCTTGAAGCGGCCTATAAATGGGTTGGAACCAAAAACAGAAGGCCAAAAGCCTTCCACGTCGGTTTTTTCCCTTATTTTTTCCATCAGGACGTCGGGGCCGAGTTTGGAGGAAAGAAGGATGGGCACGGGGTTATTTTAACCGCAAATCAAGGCTTGGATGCCGCGAAGCGGAGGCGAACGTAATCGGCGCTCCAGCGGCCGTCGGGGCCGCAAAGGAGGGGCCGGATCTCTTCCTGGATTTCCTCCAAAAAGGCCTCGCGGTCCTTGAGGGGCACGGCGTCCAAATAGTTTTTCCGGAAGGTCTTCACCCAGGTTTTCATGTCCTTGGGCAGGGGCGTGGGGCGGGGGAAGAGTTGGATTTGGTTCACCCGCAAGCCCCGCTTTTCCAAAAGCGCCCCGTATTCTTCGGGAGAAGGATAGACGTTGGGCTCGGGGACTTTCTTGTCCAAGCCGCGTTTGCGCAGGGCCCGGCGGGTGGCTTTTTCGATTTTTTCGATGTTGCCGTGACCGCCCATTTCAGCCACGAACCGGCCCCCCGGTTTCAAGGCCCGCCAAACGCCGTCGATCACGGCTTCCATGTCCTTCATCCAGTGCAGGGCCGCATTGCTGAAGACCGCGTCGAATTCTTCATTAAAAATAAGGGCTTGTCCGTCCATCAGCCGGGCATCGAGCCCCAGGCCCCGGGCGGCCACGATGAATTCCGGGCTGGCGTCCACACCCACCACCCGGCAGCCAAACTCCACGAACTTTTTGGTGAGGACGCCGTCGCCGCAGCCGAGGTCCAGGATGCGTTCGCCTGGTTGGGGGTTTAAAAGCTCGACGACGCCCGCCCCCAGGTCCGTGACGAACCGGGCGTTTTGGTCGTAATCCTCAGGGTTCCAGCTTTGCTCAGGCATGGAGCTTCCTTTTCAATAAACGAAGGGCACCAACCGTTTGACCTTGCGGGAATAATCCCCGTAGGCCCGGCCGAAATGAGCCGTCATGTAGGCTTCTTCCATGGCCATTTTGCGGGTAAAGGCGAAGAAAAGCAGGGCGGGGCCCAGAAAATTACCCACTTCACCGATGGTGAGGGCCGTGCCGAAGAGGCCCATGAGGATGCCGGTGTACATGGGGTGGCGCGCCAGGGCATAAGGGCCGCGCTTAACCAGTTCATGGCCCTTTTTCAGCGTTACGTTGCCGCTCCAGTTGCCACCCAGGGTTTGCCGGGCCCAGAAGCAAAAGGTGAAACCTAAACCGCAGACAGCCACGCCCAAGGACCCGAAGAGGGAAGTGGCCGGGAGAACTTGAAAATCCAGCGGCCCCCAGTGTGGGAACCGGATGAAGCTCATGAAAAAACCCGAATAAAGCATGGCCAAATGCACGGCCCTTCCCGAAAGGCTCTGGCGTTTGACCGCTTTTTTCACCCGCGTGGCGGCCCAGGTCATGTAAAGGCCGAAAGCGAAAAAGATCGCGAAGCAGGTTTCAGTGTAAGGGTTCATTTTTCCCTCCCGAGCGGGGTTTAAAACCCCGCTACATAAGGAAGTTTCTTGGCCACATCCGCCGTCTTGCCCGCATTGGCCAGGAGCAGGCCCGTCGAGTCCCAGGTGCCGTTGACCAAGGCGTTGCGCTTGGACTCGTGGATCTCGAACTTCAGGTGTTCCTTGCCTTCGCTATAAAGCGCCTTCTTGTCCAGGTCCAGCAGGAACTGGGTTTCGGGCTTTTGCTTTGCCAGGGCCTGGAGCTTTTCCATGTCCGCGCGGCCCACGGTCACCGTAGGGATGCCCAGCATGGTGCAGTTGCCCGCGAAGATCTCGGCGAAGGACTCGCCCACGATGGCCCGGATGCCCCAGCGCATGAGGGACTGGGGCGCGTGTTCGCGCGAGGAACCGCAGCCGAAGTTCTGGTTCACGAAAAGGATATGGGAGCCGGCGAACTGGGGCAGGTCGAAGGGATGGCCCTTGGGCTTGCCCTCGGCGTCGAAACGCTCGTCGTAGAAGGGGTATTTGCCCATGTTGGTGAAGGTGATTTCCTTCAAATAGCGGGCCGGGATGATCCGGTCCGTGTCGATGTCGTTGCCCTCCACCGGCACGGCTTTGCCCTCGATTTGGTTGATCTTGCTCATTTCAGCACCTCCCGAACGTCGGCGATTTTTCCTTCGATGGCCGCGGCGGCCACCATGGCGGGGCTCATCAGGATCGTGCGGCCGTCCTTCGACCCCTGCCGCCCGATGAAATTGCGGTTGGACGAGGAGGCCGAGAGTTCCCTTCCTTTAAGCTTATCCGGGTTCATGGCCAGGCACATGGAGCAGCCCGCTTCGCGCCATTCGAAACCGGCCTCGGTGAAGATCTTGTCCAAACCTTCCTTCTCGGCGGCGGCCTTCACCTGCTGGGAGCCGGGCACCACAAAGGCCCGCACTGTTTTGGAAACCTTGCGGCCCTTGGCCACCTTGGCGGCCTCCCTAAGGTCCGACAGGCGCCCGTTGGTGCAGCTTCCGATGAAGGCCACGTTGATGGGCGTGCCCTTGATGGGCGCGCCGGGCTTCAGGTCCATATGCTTGTAGGCCAGTTCCACGGTTTTCACCTCATCGGCGGAAAACTTGGAAACCTCCGGCAGCTTGTCGTTGACCCCCACCGACTGGTCGGGGGTGATGCCCCAAGTGACGATCGGCTCAATGTCCCCGCCGTTGAAATCGACCACATCGTCGAAGACCGCGTCCTTGTCCGACGCGAAGGACTTCCAATAGGCCACCACTTTGTCCCACTTGTCCGCGGCGGGGGAAAATTTGCGGCCCTTGAGGTAATCAAAGGTGGTCTGGTCGGGGTTCACGTAGCCCACGCGGGCGCCGCCCTCGATGGCCATGTTGCAGACGGTCATGCGCTCTTCCATGGTGAAGTTGTCGAAGACCGATCCGCCGTATTCGTAGGCGTAACCGATGCCGCCCTTCACCCCCAGCTTCTGGATGATATAGAGGGTCACATCCTTGGCGGTGACGCCGGGCTTGAGCCTGCCGTTCACATTCACGCGGCGGACCTTCAAGGCGTCCATGGCCAGGCACTGGGTGGCCAGCACGTCGCGCACCTGGGTGGTGCCGATGCCGAAGGCCAGGGTGCCAAAGGCCCCGTGGGTGGAGGTGTGGGAGTCGCCGCAGGCGATGGTCATGCCCGGCTGGGTGAGGCCGTTTTCCGGGCCGATGATATGCACGATACCCTGGTTGCCCGACTTGAAGTCGAAGAAGGAAACCCCGAATTCCCGGACGTTCTTCTCGATGGCGCCCATCATCTGCTCGGCCTCGTTGTCCTGGAAAGGCCGGGCCTGGCTTTGGGTGGGCACGATGTGGTCCACGGTGGCGAAGGTGCGTTGGGGATAAGCCACCTTCAGGCCCTTTTCCTTGATCATGTCGAAGGCCTGGGGGCTGGTGACCTCGTGGATCAGGTGCAGGCCGATGAAGAGCTGGTACTGGCCCGTGGGCAGCTTGTCCACCACGTGGGCGTCCCAAACCTTGTTGTAAAGCGTTCCTTTTGCCATGGCTCACTCCTTGGTTGAATGGGGAAAAGATAGCGGCCGCCGGGTTATAAGTAAAAGATATAGTTTCTATATTTAGAATAGCTTTTAACTATAATCTTCTACGTCATTGCGAGCCCCTGCGCCAATCGGCGCGGGTAGGGGCGTGGCAATCTCAGGTTGTGGTCTTTCTTCAACAGCAAAACCTGAGATCCCAACGTCGCGAAATCGTGCCTATCGGCACCGCTCCTCGGGATGACAACGAGGAAAAAATGGAAACCCACCAATTGCGCTACTTCCTGGCCGTGGCCCAGACGGGCAGTTTCACCCAAGCGGCCCGGCAAAGCAACGTGTCCCAGCCTTCCCTTTCGATCCAGATCGCCAAGCTGGAGGACGAGCTGGGCGGGCCGCTTTTCGAGCGCACCCGCAAGGGCGGGCGGTTGACCGCCCGGGGGGCCGCCTTTTTGCCCCGGGTCAGGACGATCCTGGAGGAGATGGAATCGGCCCGGGAGGATGCCAAGGCCCAATCCGGGCTCACCCTGGGCAAGGTCAGCCTGGGCTGCATGCCCACCACCGGGGCCCACCTGCTCCCGCCCATCCTGACGGCCTTCCGCAGGGCTTACCCGAAGATCCAGGTCCACTTGAAGGAAGAGTCCTCCCCGGACCTGGCGAGGGATTTGGAGCAGGGCGAGATCGAGCTGGCCATCATGGACGAGGCGGGCCTGAGGCCCGGGTTGGACCACCAGACGGTCCTGGCCGAGGAACTGCTTTTGGCCCTGCCCGTCCGGCATCCCTTGGCGGGGAAGAACAGCCTCAGTCTCAAGCAGGCGGCCGAGGAACCATTTATCCTCATGAAATCCGGCCACGGTTTCCGGCAGATCACCCTGGACCTTTACCGAAAGGCGGGGCTGGAACCCAAGGTGGTCTTCGAAAGCGGCGGCATCGAGACGGTGCAGGCCCTGGTGGCGGCGGGGCTGGGCATCAGCCTGGTGCCCCAGATGGTGGCCAAGTTCCCTGGCGTGGCTTACGCGCGGGTGTCGTCCCCCAAGGCCGAGCGCACCCTCTCCCTGGCCTGGCGCAGGAAGGCACCGCTCTCCCCGGCCGTGCTGGCCTTGAAGAAAGTCATCACCGCAACCCTCAAGTAAATTCCTGCCTCCGTCTTGCATTTGTTTAAGCCACCGTTCTATGCCGTTTATCCAATTGGAAAGGGGCCCCGGCCCCAAAATGGAAAACGGCACAACCCCCATAACTTTTATCGAGCAAGGCTCGATTTTATAAAAGAGATGAGGGTAGACTTGCCGGGTCTTCCATCCCTTATCGAGGAGCGGACTTATGAAGATCGGCATCATCGGAACAGGCGTTGTGGCCCAGACCCTGGGGGCCAAGCTGGTGGAACTGGGGCATGACGTGGTTTTGGGCACCCGCGACCCGAAGAAGCTGGACGAAAAGAAAAACATGGCGGTCAGCCTCAACGAATGGCTGGACCAAGTGAAGAACAAGGCCAAGGTCGCCACCTTCAAGGAAGCGGCCCAGCACGGGGAGCTCCTCATCAACGCCACCCACGGGCAGATCTCGGTGGAAGCCCTCAAGATGGCGGAGGCCGACAAAGTAGGGCCGAAGGTTCTCATCGACACCGCCAATGAACTGGATTTCAGCAAAGGCTTCCCCCTGGCCCTGGCCAGCGAGGACCGCTCGGTGGCGGGAAAGATCCAAGCCGCCTTCCCGAATCTCAAGGTGGTCAAATGCTTCAACACCCTGGCCGCGCCCATCATGGTGAACCCCAAGATGGTCCATAACGGCGACCATACGATCTTCCTTTCGGGCAACGACGCGGAAGCCAAGGGGAAAGTGACCGAAGTCTTGAAATCCTTCGGGTGGACCGACATCCTGGACCTGGGGGATATCAGCGCCGCCCGCGGGCAGGAAATGTACATGGGCATGTGGGTGAGGCTCTACGGCTCCCTCAAAAACGGCATGATCAACATCAAGATACAGCGCTAAGGAGGTCCGTCATGGTCCCGAAAGTCAAACTCGGAAGCCAAGGTTTGGAAGTGACCCGCATGGGGTTGGGCTGCATGGGCATGTCCGACTTTTACTCGGGAAGGGGTGAGGAAGGGAAGTCCCTGGAAACCCTGGGCCGGGCCCTTGAATTGGGCGTCACTTTCCTGGATACGGCCGACATCTACGGCCCCTTCACCAACGAGGAGCTCCTGGGGAAGTTCCTGCAGGGGCGGCGGGACAAGGTGACCCTGGCCACCAAATTCGGCAACCAACGAACCCCCGACGGCAAGTTCCTGGGCGTCTCGGGCAAGCCGGACTACGTGCTCAAGTGCTGTGACGATTCCCTCCGCCGCCTGAAGACCGACCATATCGACCTTTACTACCAGCACCGCGTGGACAAGGAAACCCCCATCGAGGATACAGTGGGCGCCATGGCCCAGTTGGTGAAACAGGGCAAGGTGCGCTACCTGGGCTTGTCCGAGGCCGCCCCCGCCACCATCCGCCGCGCCCATCAGGTGCATCCCATCTCGGCGCTCCAGACCGAATACTCCCTCTGGAGCCGGGAACCGGAAGAGGAAATCCTCAAGACCGTCCGGGAGCTGGGCATCGGTTTCGTGCCCTACAGCCCCCTGGGCCGGGGCTTTTTGACGGGCGCCTTCAAGAGCCCGGAGGACCTGCCGCAGGACGACTGGCGCCGGCGCCACCCCCGCTTCCAGGCCGGCAACTTCGAAAAGAACCTGGAATTGGCCGAACGGGTAAAGGCCCTGGCCGCCGAAAAGAAATGCACCCCCGCCCAATTGGCGCTGGCCTGGGTCATGGCCCAGGGGGAGGACGTCGTCCCCATCCCCGGCACCACCAAGAAGGAGCGTTTGGAGGAAAACCTGGGGGCCCTTGAAGTGCGCCTCAACCCTTCCGAGCTCAAGCAATTGGATGAAGCCTTCCCCCGGGGTGTCACCGCGGGCCCGCGCTACGCGGACATGAGCACGGTCAACCGATAGGTAGTATTGGGAGAATATTTTAGGCTGTCATTGCGAGGTCCAGCCCCAATCGGGGCGTTTTGGACCGTGGCAATCTTAGGTTGTGTTATTTCTTCAACAGCAAAAACCTGGGATTCCCACGTCGCAAACTGAGCCTATCGGCTCTGCTCCTCGGAATGACAAAAAACTAAGACATGACCTTAACCAAACTACTTACCCCGCGGTAATGCCTTGAAAGAGGCGGCCTTCCGCCCGACCTTCCAGCTGATGGGTTCCCATTCTCCAGGAGGCCGTTATGATCAACTTGCGTTTGTCCCAAGACCGCGGCCACGCCGACCACGGCTGGCTGAACAGCTACCATAGCTTTTCCTTCGCCGGGTACTACGACCCCCATTTCCACGGTTTCCGGTCCTTGAGGGTGATCAATGAGGACCGGGTGGAGCCGGGCCAGGGTTTCGGGCGCCATCCCCACGACAATATGGAGATCCTTAGCTATGTCCTTGAAGGCCAGCTGGAACACAAGGACAGCATGGGCACGGGCTCGGTCATCCAGCCCGGGGACGTGCAGGTCATGAGCGCGGGCACGGGCATCACCCACAGCGAGTTCAACCCCTCCGACAAGCAGAAGGTGCATTTCCTCCAAATCTGGATGTTCCCGGACAAGCAGGGCCTCACGCCCCGTTACGACCAGAAGCATTTTTCCGACAAGGACAAAAAGGACAAGCTTTTGCTGATCGGGTCCAAGCAGGGGAAAGACGGATCGGTGGTGATCCACCAGGACATCGAGCTTTACGCCTCGCTGCTGGGCGTCGGGAAAAAACTGGCCGCCGAGCCCCGCGAAGGGTCGGGCTTCTGGCTGCAGATGGTGGAGGGGGAGCTGGACGTCAACGGCAAGAAACTCAAGGCGGGCGACGCCGCCTATGGCGAAGACGAGAAGGCCCTGGACCTCAAAGCGGGCAAGGATTCCCAATTCCTCCTCTTCGACATCGGCCCCAACGGCCGCAAGGGCTGAGCGCGTGACCCTTTCCAAAGCGAAACGGGCCCTGCGGCGGCATGCCGACGCGAAGAAAGCCAAGACCTACCGGGGATTCTTCAAGAACGCCGAAAAGGACGTCTTCCTGGGTGTCACCACCCCCAAGATGCGGGAGGTGTCCCGGGCCTTCTGGACCCTGCCGCTTTCCGACGTGAAACGCCTGATGGCCTCGCGGGTGCACGATGAAAGGTCCCTGGCCAATTCCATCCTGGTGCTGAAGTTCAACAAGGGGGACGGGGCGGGGAAAAAGGAAATCTACGACTTCTACCTGAAGCACAAGGGGTACATCCGCAACTGGGACGGCGTGGACGACAGCGCCCCCTACATCGTGGGGCCTTATTTATTGGATAAAGACCGGACGGTGCTTTTCAAGCTGGCCGGGTCCAAAAATCTCTGGGAGCGGCGCATCGCCATGGTTTCCACCTGGTGGTTCATCCGCCAGGGCGACACCGCCGACAGTTTCAGGCTGGCGGAAAGGCTTTTGAAGGACGAGGAAGACCTCATTCATAAAGCCGTGGGTTGGATGCTGCGGGAGGCCGGGAAGCGGAACCTGCCGGCCTTGAAGAAGTTCCTGGCCCGCCACGCCCCTTCCATGCCCCGCACCATGCTACGTTACGCCATCGAGAAGTTTCCGGAAAAGGAACGCCGGAAATACCTGCAGCTCCCCCGGGCCTAATCCTTCCCGGCCTTAAAATAAGAAGCGATGAAGAGAACGCCCAAGAGGGTATCGGGGACAGCTCCTGGAAGGATGTAAGGTCCTACACGGCCCACCAGATAAAGCACGGCCACCGCGACGGCGAAGCTGAATTTCTCAAGGACCGAAGGAATCATCAAAAGCCGGTATTTCGCCGGGTCGGTTGAAATAATAAGGAACACCACCTGCCAGGCGAGGCCCAGGCCCACGAAACCATAATAATATTCGGGGTGGGTAATGGCGGGAGGGGGAATGGCCTGGGGATTGTTCTCGATGAAATAAAAAGGAAGCAGCACCACGATTCCGTAGATGCCGGCGACGCGGAAGACCCACTTGGCGAACTTCATGACAACACTCCTTTTTAGATGTCCTTGATCAGGTGGAGTCCCTTCAGGGAAGCCGCGACCATCCAAACCCCCAGTAAGATGATGAACAGCCCAAAGGCCAATTTCAACCAGGCGTCGCCCATCTTGTGGGCCAACAAGGCGCCCAACCAGGCCCCCACGAAAACGCCCAGGGCCACCAGGACGGCGGCCCTCAAGTTCACGTTGCCGTTGCGGTAGTATTCCAACACCGCGGCCAAGCCTACGGGCGGCAAAAGGACGGCCAGGCTGGTGCCGATGGACTGTTCCTGGGTGAAACCGCAAAAGAAGGCCAGGGCGGGGACGATGAGGACGCCCCCCCCGATGCCAAAGATTCCGGAAGCGATTCCGGCCACCAATCCGATCGCTAAAAAAGCAGCCATCCTAAGGCCTCCTTCGAATCCCGGTTTATTCCAGATTGAGCGCCCGGCTTTTCAGGCATGGGGTTTGCTCCCTGGAGGCTTGAAACATTCCGTGGAATCGGTTTTATATAAAAGGAGCTTTATCCTAAATGGAACGGGGACGGGCAACAAGGCCCCTGGCGGGAGGTGAAAAATGAACAAGTACCATCTTGCGCAGGTCAATATCGCCCGGATGAAAGCCCCCTTGGAAGACCCCCTCATGGCGGGGTTCAACGTCCGCATCAATGAAATCAACGCCCTAGCGGACAAAAGCCCGGGTTTTATTTGGCGGCTCGAAACATCCCAGGGAAACAACCTTTACCTGCGTCCCTATGACGACGACCGCATACTTTTCAATATGTCAGTCTGGGAAACGGTTGAGGCGCTGAAGAATTACGCTTATCATTCGGCCCACGCCGAAATGGTCCGGCAAAGGCAAGAATGGTTCAACAAGTTCGACGGTGCTTCGACCGCCCTCTGGTGGGTCCCCCTGGGCCATATCCCTGGCGTGGATGAAGCGAAGAAAAGGCTCGAGTACCTGCAAGCCCATGGCCCGACCCAGTTTGCCTTCAACTTTAAAACCGTCATCCCGCCCGACGACCCTTTCCAGGAGGGAATCGATTGGTCTTCCTTCAAGCCCTGTCCGGCGGGTTAAACCCATTGCGTCCCCAAGACCGTCACCGATCTTGTCTGGGCCCAAAGGATATGGCGCCATGAAAACCAAGATACGCCGCCTGACCATCGGCAACGAAGACCTCCTGCGGGGCCTCGCGGGGGAAGACGCCGACTTCGACGTCGAGGGCCGGGGCGGCCCCTTAAAGCCCCTGGGGTTCAAGGCCGCCCGGAAATTCCTCACCGACCCTTCGGTGCTTTTTTGGACCGCCGAGGAAAAGGGCCGGGTGGTGGGCTTCCTGTTCTGTTACCTCCTCAAAATGCGGGCCGGAAAGGACGAGGTCCTCCTTTACGAAATCGGCGTGCGGAAAAAATCCCGCCGCGCCGGGGTAGGGAAGGCCCTGCAAGGGGCCTTGGAGGCCTGGATGGGCGCCAAGCATCTTTCCGAGGCATGGGTCCTGGCCGACAATTCCGGGGCGGTGGAGTTTTACAAAAGCTGCGGGTTCAAAAAGCCGAGGGGCATGGCGGTTTACATGACCAAGAGAATTCGGAATTGAGTAACCGGCCGGATCCCTTCTGATTTGAAGGGGACATCTACCGGAGTTTCTCAGTGGTTGTGCATCATGGGGGAATGGCCCGTCAGGTGCAAAATCACCACGAATGCCAGGGCCAATCCCAGGATCAGGAGTAAGAATTTGAGACCCAAAGGAAGTTTGTCGCTTGGAGCTTTAATCTCCGACCCCTGGGCCTGTCGCCTCACTTCCTTTCGGATCAATCCCCAAGGCTTGTAAATCCCCAGAACCGTAACAATGACAAGAACAACAATGCCCAAGGAAGAGTCAACCACCAGCTGGGTTCCTATTTTTCCAACATTGGGCAATGTTCCAGCCGATGATCCCAGGACCCGATCGGCAACCACAGACACCGCCTTAAATTGGTGCAACAGTAAAAGAAGAGTGGCGATGGTCGTCAAAATGAATTTCACCAGCACCCAGTAGTACCTGAACAAACCCCAAGCCGTTCCCAGGGACTGAAGGAGGCCGGTCAGCAGCGCGGCAAGGCTCAAGGGAACGATCAAATATTGGCCAACCAGGTTCATCGAAAGATAAGCACCGCGTACGATTTCCACGTTGGAGCCCGCCTGCGTGGTGATGCTGAGGACAAGGAAAGCGGCAACGGCACCGATCCAACTGATGGAAAAAAGGACATGGACGGCGAAGTTCAACTTGGACAACCGGGGGTTCATCATGGGCCAGGTCCCCGGGTTCAGTGCATGTGGTGCATGTGGCCGCTCAAGTGCCACAGGACCAACGCGACCAGGATGTGGCTGGTTAAAAGCCAGAGGATAGTTTTTTTCGTAAGGTTTTTATGCATGTCCGCGGTTCCTTTCCGACATTAAAATGATCCGGCTATTGTTTTTTAACACTCCTTCAACCGGAGAAGAAGAACGAGGAATGGATAAATGTCCCGAACCGGACAAAAAATGAGAATTGTCCATTACCGAGCAAAGGGAGGCGATTTGGCAAAGGACCATGAACAACTACGGCATTTTTTCGAGGACTTACATTCCCAGCCCCGGCAAATCGGCAGGACCAAAAAAACCATCCGGCATGCCTTATTGGATTTAATCGATGAAAAGCAGGATTACCAATCCATCTCGGTGAAGGAGATCTTGAATAGGGCGAATATCGGCCGGTCAACTTTTTACAGCCACTACCAAAACAAGGACGAGATTTTGCTCGAGGCAAAGGGGATGTTGGAGACCTTCCTCGAAAAGGCCGGGTCCCCCATCCTTTCAAGCGGCTCAAAATCCTCCGAGAAGATTATCGGATTCAGCCTTCCATGGTTTGAACACATCCACCAGACCAAGCTCTGGGCGCTTTATAAAGTGCTGCTCGGGCCCCGCGGCGGGAGGATCGGGAGGAAATTGACCGAGGAAAGCCTGAAGGAACTTATTTCCAAGAGATTCAAGACGGAATTCAAGAAATACGAAAAACCCCGTGACATCCCATCGGATTTACTGGTTCAGTATCTCAGTGGCGCTTTTCTGGCCGTTTTGTCCTGGTGGTACGGACAAAAAAATCCAGCCACTCCCCAACAAGTAAACACTTATTTTAGGGCCTTGGTTCTTCCCGCTTTGAAAACCCAATTGGGCTAAGGACCTATTTTGGGGAATAGGGGGCTTTTTTGAAAAAAATGAAATTCGAAGCCAAGATTTTCGAGGGCCACAAGCAGTTGATCGCCATCCACGTACCCTTGGACCCCGCGGTGATATGGGGAAAACAGTCCCGGACTTTCGTCAAGGGAACGGTGAAGAAGTGCCGGATGGAAGGCGAAATCGGCTTCCGGCGCGGTTTTCACTATATGCTTTTGGAAGGAGCCCTTTTGAAAAAAGCGAAGATGGCTCCGGGCGATTTGGTCCTTTTCACCCTGGAGCCACGGAAGCCTTCAGCGGAAGAACTGGCCGCAAAACCGGGCTTGGCCTGGGCGAAGCCTGTAAAAACATGAAGTAAGAGGAGCGCCTCCAGCAAGCAGGTCTCCCTCAGCGGGCGGTTTTTTCCAAACCATAAACCAAGATTCCACCCGAGGCCGGGGAATTTTTGGAGGTGGCTATGTAGACCCGCCCGTTGGCCACAGTCGGCGGGACGTATTTGGCATAGTTCCCGACCGCATCCTTGGGGTCGTCATCGCTGGCCCATATTTCCTTGAGCATCTTGTGCAATCCACCGAAGACCGTCACGGACCCGTCACCCTCCTCTTCCAGGGCCTTGTAGGCCACCAGGGTCCCCTTGGGGTCGGGCCGTCCTCCCACATGGGGGATGTAAGCGTCTTCATCCGGGTAGCTGACCCAGAGAATGGCGCTCTTCGGGTCCTTGCCGTCGTAGGAAAGGGACAACATTCCACCGGGCATCCCGACGCTTATCCTGTCCTTCATCAACGGCTCATCCGGATTTTCCGGGGTATACCCCATTTCCGAGGGTTGGGCCACGTTGAACAGGCCTTCCCCTCTTTTGAAGTCGGCGGCCGGGGCGGATTGCCCCAAGACCTGGAAGGGGGCGAAGGAAGGTATGACGGCCGCCGGTTGGCCCGACTCCCCGTACAACAACCGGGGGACCACGGCCGTGACGGGCTGGGTATAAGGGGTCGGCGTTCCCAGGGGAAGGGTGCAGTCCTTGTTCAATTGATAAGCCCGCACCACGTCGTTTTCCGCCATGACGAAAATTTCCCGGTTCGTGACGGGCTGGCCCTTCTCCTCCCCGAGGGTCGCCCAGCAGACCGATCCGCCGTGGATATGGTTGGTAATGCAGGAATTCCCCTCCTGGGGTGTTTCCCCCGGGGTGCCGTAGTCGCTCAGGAGCGCCCCGATGGTGACGAAGGCCGTTTGGAGGGCCGCGCCATTCCCGGCGCAATCGTATTGGCCCAAGTTGGCGGTGTTGAGCAGGAAAAACTTGGCTTCCTTGCCCGCCCCCAGGAGCAGGTCCGGCTCGGAGGGGCCCCGGGAGATGAGGACCGGCCCGGCTGAACCCAGGTCGTAATCGGTCTGGTCCAGGCGGATCTGGTTGCTGGGGGTGAAATAATCCACCTTCTTCAGGTCCGGTGAAAGCTTAAGGAAGCTGTTGCCGTAGTCGCGGCCCCCGGGTTGGTAGATGTTGAAATCCCCGTTTCCGGTCATGACGTAAAGGTTGCCCTGTTCGTCCAGCGCCGGCCCCTGCCCGGCCTGCCAGATTCCCCCGCCTTCGCCCATCAAGTCGCTGTCCGGGGTGTCGTTGAACCGCGCCGCCAGGGAAATCCCGTCCTTGCCGCAGTGGAAGGCCATCACCCAGCCGTGGTAAAGGTCGGTGTCGCATTCACCCGCCCAGGCCGCGTAAACCGTGCAGTGGGACGGGTCGTTCTTGTCCGGGGACAAGGCCAGGGCGGCCCTCTGGTTCTGCCACATGGCCCGGAACTCGCCCATGTCGTCGGGCTGGGTTGGTTTTTTCGGGATCAAGAAGGGTTCACCGACCGGTTGCCCTTGATGGCGGATATCCAGGGCCCAAAGCCTCTGGCGGTAGGCCCCTTCGACGCCGTTTCCACCGTTGTCGGTGGTGCGCACAATGACGTAAAGAATGCCGTTACTGCGGTCGATGACCGGGGTGCCCAAAATCCCGATCAGGCCGTCCCCGCCGATGTTTTTATCGAAATAACCCATGCTGCCCGTGATGAAATCGGGGGATTGGATGCCCCCCGAGTAGGCCTGGCATTGGAAATCGCCGCCACTCGTAGGACTTTCCCCATCCTCGACGAGGTGCTTCCACCAAAGGGTGACGGCATGGTCCGCGTCGGCGTCAAAGGCGTAAACATTGCAGTCCGTCGTGGCGACAAAAAGCACGTTCTTGGGATGGGCCTGGCCCTCCATTTCCACCCGCGGAAGATAAAGGGGCTGGGCGTAGATCGAATCACTCACCGGGAACCGGGCGATCCTGTGAAAAGGGTGCTTTCTTTCGGTGCGGCTGACGGTGGTGGGGTTCAGGGTGGGCTCGCAGTCGAAAACGCCCGTTCTTTGGTTGTTGTTGTGCTGGGTCCAAACGGCGTCCTTGGGGGTGGAGGTGGGCGTGAGCGTCACCGTGGGGGATGACGTCGGGGTGGAAGTCGGGCTGAAGGTGGCCGTGGATGAGGGGGAAGGCGTCTGGGCCCCGGCGGGCAGAAAAACGGTGAAACAGCCGGCATAGAGGAAAAGCGAAAACAATGGGGAAGAAATCCGGCGGCTCTTTTCGGATTGGAATAAAAGGGGCATGGGCGGTTCCTAGGGTTTGGGGGTCGGTGTTGGAGTAGCGGTTTTGAAGCGTTCGTTGAACAGGTCGGGTTGGGATAGCAGGCCTTGCAGCTGCTCCGGGTTCTTCGTGGGGCTTTTCAAATCGGGTGTGACATCTTCGTCCGAAACGGGCCGGGGAATGACCTTCACCGCATACATCCAATAGGAATCATGCATGTGCCCCATCCGTTTGCCGTTGGGCATCCTCATCACTTTCTGGGGCTTTTTGACATGGAGAACCATGGGAAAGGGGCTGTCCTTCAGGCCTTGGACGGATTCGAGGACAAGCTTCCCGCCCTTTTTCCTTTTAATGGTTTGAGGTTCACCGGCGGTCCAGATATCGGCGGTGAAGTCCTTTTCCAGGGAAGCGGTCTTGGCCCCCGGCGGGGTTTTCAAGGAGGGTTTTTCCTTTTGGATGGAATAACCATAGGTTTCCTCGTAATTGGCCACGGCCGCGCCCTCGGCGGTTTTTTCCCGGTTGGAGGCCGCCAAGGCTTTTGGTGTCGAGGCGGCTTGAAAGCCTTCGGCGGCGGCGGGTTCCTCAAAAAGGAAGTTTTTTCCTTTTTCCTCGGCCTGGATTTTCCCCCGGTCCGTTTTGTCCAGGGGATCGGGCAATGTGACGAAGGAGGATTCCAAGACCTTCAGGATCTTCGTCTGGGTGGGGTCGTTCTCGTCGATTTCCACCAGGTCCATGCGGATCTTCCGGCCCTTGATGATGTAGTGCATGTGGATGGCGGGTTCGAAGGACGTATGGACGATGTTGTAGAAAATCTCGCCCTGGAAAGGGGTCGGGTTGGGGCCGGGCAGGGACGCGGCCATCAAGGCCCCCGGAAGGAAGAGGCCCGCCAGCCATGCTCGCCGGAAAAATTTTTTTTCCATGGGGCGCCGGGCCTAGAGGGAAAGCGGAAAGGTTACCCCGGGCCCCGCGAAGAACAAGACGTGGGCCGGGTTGGGGTCTTTATAGATGATGTCGCATTCAGCCTCCACGAAACCGCTGAAGAACTTGTTCTGGGGGTCGGGGAAAAATTCCAGGCCCGCCCCGACCGGGAAATTGCGGTAATGGTCCTGCCCAAATTGGCCCAGGGCGAATGCCTGCCCAAAGCCCCCGAACAGGTACAAGTCGATTTTTCCCGGAGTGGGGACCCATTTCAACTCCGAGTTGAGGCTCAAGAAGGTATCGTTGTTCCCGTCCAGCGTTGGGTTGGAAAACAACAGGTCCCATTGAACGCTGAGAACCCGGTTGTTACGGGTAATGACGGCGCCGAACCGCACCTTGTCCCATTGGACTTTCAGGTTTTGGGGAAAGTAGAAAAGGTCGCTGGTTTCCAGTATCCCCGTCTCAAAGCCCCCGTAAAGGCCGCACTGGCAGTCGTAGTCCGGGTTGTTGACGTCCGCCGAGGAGGTCCCACCCGCGGGGAAGGCTTTGGATGCCAGGAGAGAGAGGATCAGGATCATCCACAACGACTTTTTCATATATCCCCCGGTATCGGCTTTGGAAAGAGATGACTTCTTATAAGAACGAAGGTCTTTGTGCGTCAACGTTTATTTTGTTAAACCTTTTTTAGCCCAATGGATGTCCATATCTGAATCCGTGTTTAAACAATAAAACCCGGATTTCGTTAGAAACCCGGGTTTTGACCGTCGTGCAGAGTTAAAAGGGCATCAGCACGAAACGCCCATAGGCCACGAAGGCGGCCAGGAGGGCCGGAACCAGGACCCAGACAAAAGCCTTGAACATAAATTTATTGAAGGTCAGGAAATGGACCACCAAGGTTTCGAGGATCAGGCCGACGGCCGAGATGGGCGTGAGTTGGGGCATCATCTTCACCAGGGGGGGCAAGACCAGGCCCAAAGCCAGCAGGACTTGCAGCAAACCGATGACGATCCAAAGGGGCTTGGGCACGATTTTGAACCAGGCCGGCGGCAGTTTCCCGACGTTCGTCTGGTAGGCCCCGCCCATCAAGTAGTACAAGGCCAAAAGAATTTGCAGCGTCCATAACAGAATGTTCATCTCCAACCTCCTCATGATTTTTCCCCCTTTGAAAAAGGGGGTTAGGGGGTATTAGCCTTTGTAGAAAACACCTGAAAAACTAACTCCCCCTTCATCCCCCTCTTTCAGAGGGGGAGTTATGCTAAAGGCTCGATCCGCATGGCCTCCAAATCTTCCGGATCCATGACCACGTTAATCTCGGTGATCTTCCCGTTTTCAATGGAGAACAGGAAGGCCAGCCGGGGTTTCCCCCCGCCGATCCAGGTGGTTCCCACCGAGCCGTTGATGAGCGCCAATTGGGCGCCCACGGCCCGGCCCTTGAAGGCTTCGGCGATCGCCCGATTGTCCTGCATCTCGCTTTGAAAGGGCGGTGCGCCCTTGCCCTGGTTGGCTGCGGTCATTTTCACGGTGGTGTCGTCGGCGTAAAGGCGGATCTTCGGATCGAGCAACTGCAGCAGGGCGTCGAAATGGCCCTCACGGGAGGCGGTGAGGAAGGCCGAGACAACCTCCCGTTTTTTACCTTCGTCCTCCCGGTTTTCCCCGCCCCCTTGAACCCGCCGCCGAGCCCGGCTGGCCAGCTGCCTCACCGCCGGCTCGGACCGGCCCACGATGGGGGCGATTTCCTCGAAGGGCAGGCTGAACAAGTCGTGCAGCACAAAGGCGATGCGTTCGGCGGGAGTCAGGGTGCGCAGGACGACCAGGAGGGCCGAACCCACCGAATCGGCCAGCAGGGCCTCCTCCGCAGGATTGAGGGCATGGGATTTATCCGGCATCTCCAGGATGTTCTCCTGGAGCGATTCTTCCTTCCGGGTTTTGCGCGAGCGAAGCATATCCAGGCAGACCCGGGCCACAACGGTGGTCAGCCATCCGCCCAGGTTTTCGATTCTCCCGGTGTCCGAACGCGACAGGCGTAGCCAGGCCTCCTGCACGGCGTCGTCCGCTTCCCCGTTGGAGCCGAGGATCCGGTAGGCCACCGCCCGCAAATGAGGGCGGTTTTCCTGGAACTTATCCGCCAGCCAATCGTTGTCCGCCATGGGTCGTCCTTTCCCTGTCACCTTAACCTTTTTTGTCCTTACATCTCAATGACGGATGGGAGAGGGAGGATGTGACAGGGAAAGGCCTGAAAAAAATCGGGAAATTGGGCTTTTTGGAGAAAGTCAAAGGGCGCCGGCGCGCTTAGGGGGCAACCGACTCGCGGACTTTGGAAATCTTCCAGGAAGCGCCTTCCAGGACGAGGTTCAACTTCAAACGGTGCATCGAATCCTTCGTCACCCCGAGAGTGACAAGGGCGGAGGCGGATTTGTCTTTCATTTGAACTTCAGAAACAACGATATGGGCTTGCCAATCCTCAAGAATGTCCTGTGACTTCGTAAAATAATCTTCATCCAACCCATCAGGACTATTCTCGAGTTTATGGATTTGCTGGATTAGTTTCTTCGAAACATATTGGCCTGTCTTCACAGGTTCGTCGCTCAAGGGGTCGCGGTGGTGAGCGAGGGACTCGAGATACCAACGGTAAAACTCGGTTAAGGCCGCTTGCGGCTGGGTTTTCGGGTTGGGATCGGATGGTCCGGCCATGAGCCGGCTTTGCCCGGAAAAAATCCAGACCCCGATCAAACCCGCGAGAATCGGTGCGGTGAAAGACCCTATCCGGCCGGGTTTACGAAGTAGGTGGGTCATGTTGATGGTTCTCCGTCCATTTTTCATTTGAGGTCAGCACCATATCGTATCGCCGCTTTCATCACATCGATATTGATATCTTTTAGAGATTTGAACTTGACGCAATAGCCGGTCACGCCCGCCTTGCCTAGTTTTTTTCCGTATGTTTTGGCCAAGTATTTTTTATCCTTGATGCCGAGGATATAGACGGAGATCCCGGTGGTGTTTGCGCTCATGCCAATCCGGTAAAACTCCCGGATTTTTCCATCGGCATATTTTATGGTTTGAAATCCGTATCCTATGTTTGGATTGAATACGGTTTTATTTTCACTGTTTTTACCATCCAAGAACCATAATTTACATCCCGGTATTACTTGCAGAATAACGCGGTGCAACGCCTGCATGTCACTGTGTTTTGGCTCAGGCAGGCTGTTAATATAATTTTTGATTTGTTCTTTTACGTTCATCAGAAACCGACCCCCAATCGAAAATCCCAATGGCACAGAGAGAGGATCAGGCCGAAAGAAACATCTTTATTGGGACTTATTCTTAAAGGTGACTTTCGACCCGCTGCCTTTGGCAGCGGCGAACCTTGGGGGTTCAAACCCCCTATTTCTAAATCATTATGGCGGAGAGAGAACTCAAGACAAAAGAGGCGTTTAAATAGTTTTATTCTCAATTGAAACTTTTGTCTCACTGCCTCCGGCAGTGCCGAACCCCCTGGGTTCAAATCCCCTATTTCTAAACCATAAAGGGCGGCACCCTTCCGGATGCCACCCTTTATGGCGGACTGTTATTGATGCGTTTAGAACCCTATGCTTCAATCCTACATCAGAAATAAAGTTCCTTTTTGACGTTTTTAGTAAAAAGAATGGTTACTTTTCAACACACATAAATTCGTTGTTTGATAAATAGTTGTCATGAGAAAATGTTTTATTATCGAAAAGGGGATTAAATGCCTGCATTAAGTTCCTCTGAAATTGTACATGCAATTGAAGATGCTTTTACGGATTCATCCGCAGCGGCATTACTTGTATCTCAACCGAGAAGTCAACCTAGACGATTTTATGTTACAGCCGGTGAATCTTCGTTTCCAATTTGGATATATATTTGGACCTTAACTCATGGCGGTGGTGCCGCACGACCAAAAGACGAATATCGAATCCAGCTTACTTCAGTTACTCCACCTCTTCCTGAGAATCCAAGTGGCCCGACGTTACTTCTAGGTTATGAGCCAAACACAAAATGTTTTGCAGGCTTTGACCTTAGAAAGCATAGAGCTTTCTCACGACAATCTCCATCTATACAAATAAACATACTAGCCTTACGGGAAGCAGTTCGTGACGGTTTTGCATTCTCGCGAAAAGGTAACGATGAAATCGCTGTGGCATTTCGGCCCGACAATATGCTTGCATACTGTTTAAATTGCGAGAACTTGCATGAAAGCGGAGCAGATGCTGCGGTTTCTACTCTTCTTTCAAAGGTTGGACGCCTTGAGACTCCCACTGACCGTGAGATGGAAAGAATAGCTCCTGAGAGAAGGCGGGTGGTTACAAAGGTGTCTCGTCTTGCTCGGGATAGTGACTTCCGACGAAAAGTAGTAGTCGCATATGATCGAAAATGTTGTGTTACCGGATTACAATTGCGACTTATCGATGCGGCACATATTTTGCCCGTTGGCGCAGAAGGAAGTATGGATGAGGTTCAAAATGGGTTGTGTCTTTCTCCGACTTATCACAGAGCCTATGATCGCGGACTCATCTACCTTTCTGAAGATTTGAGAATGTTGATAAACCCTAAGAAAAAAGATGATCTTGTTCGTTTAGGTCTTGGTGGTGGTCTCCGAGATTTTGAGACCCATCTCGGCCGAGAAATACTTCTTCCTCCAGATAGAAATCAATGGCCGAGACGCCAATTCATTCGTGCCGCAAATAAATTTCGAGAGATGTAATATTCGTCTTACGAATACTTCATTGACGAACCGGGTTTTTGTATTACACTTATGACATGCCACGGCCTAAAGCCAACAATCCCCGTAAACGCCTAGTCAATTTCCGCCTCACCGATACCGAATATTCGGAAATGTTGAACACGGCGGAGATGGCCGGTTTTGATTCTCTCAGTGATTATCTTCGATTCCTCCACACATCAAAACATTCCGCTTCATCCGGCACACACTATGTTCGTGAAGAACAAGCTAAATACAACGTAACTGAACCTGATCTTTTTCTTGAGACTCCCCACGGGAAAATATTTCACGGCGATTCATTGGGGTTATTGCATAAAACATTAAAGACAGACTCAATAGATTTAATAGTAACTTCCCCACCTTTCGGACTTGTTAGGAAAAAAAGTTACGGGAACGAAGATGCCGATAGGTATGTTGAATGGTTTAGGCCATTTGCTGACGGAATGCGTCGTGTACTTAAAGAAAAAGGTAGTTTAGTAATTGATATCGGAGGGGCATGGAAGGCAGGAACTCCAACTCGTTCGCTTTATCACTTCGAACTATTAATTACTCTATGCAGGGAATATGGGTTTCATCTATGCCAAGAGCATTATTGGTGGAATCCCGCGAAACTTCCAACTCCAGCAGAATGGGTAAATGTACGTCGAATCAGGGTTAAAGATGCTATTAATTGCATATGGTGGTTATCGAAAACTCCATGGCCAAAAGCTTCTAATAAAAGAATTCTAGCTCCATACAGCGAGTCAATGAAGTCCCTGTTAACAAATGGGTACACTCCTAAACTCCGTCCGTCTGGTCATGATATTTCTGATAAGTTTGGAAAGAACAATGGTGGTTCTGTTCCACCAAATCTATTGGCGCTCGCAAATACTGAATCAAACGGAGCCTACCAAGAATATTGCAGAGCCAACAATCTCCCGGTTCATCCAGCACGCTTTCCTTCAAGATTACCAGAATATTTTATCCGGATGCTTACTGATGAAGGAGATTTGATAGTTGACCCATTCGGAGGATCCTGCATTACAGGTGAAGTGGCTGAATCTTTGAATCGAAAATGGGTTTGCTGTGAACTAAATAAAGATTATCTAAAGGGAGCAAGATCTAGATTCGTTGGCGTAAAACCCAAATTGGCGAAAGGAGATAGTACTCCATATCAAATCTTTCCACCCTGCTCATTGAACGGTAAGGCGGATAATTCTCCGCTCACAAAGGATGGAGGGTTCAATCGTGTTCTCAAAACTCCACGCCAAAAAGCATTCCGTCTCGTTACTGAAAATGCACAAGGTTTATTCGAATCAAAATCCATTGGAAATAGAAAACCCTCAAAATTTGGTTCGAAAGGTCTGTTGGTCTAATCGCACTCTAGAACTCGAAAACCCCTACTAGCAAAAAGAAAAAAGCGTATAAAGAGGAACAAATTAAAATATGGCGGAGAGAGAGGGATTCGAACCCCCGTTACCTTGCGGTAAACCTGATTTCGAGTCAGGCGCATTCGACCACTCTGCCATCTCTCCGGATCGAATATTGATAGGCTAGGTTTTTAGCTTTCTTTGACTATATTTCCGAATGCGGCCAAGCCGCATGGGCGGAAAAATTATTCTACTCCAATTCTTAAAGGTATTTTCCGTCCCGGCCCTCTGGGCCGCCGACCACTCTGCCATCTCTCCGGGTCAAATAAGTATTAGGTTGGTAGTAAAAAAAGGCGCGCCGGGGGACCCGGTGCGCCTTTAAAGTGAAGCCATTGTATCCGAAATAACGGCTTTTTCTATCCCTGAAAACCCCCGAAACCTACTTCTTCACACATTGCACCGTGAAATTGATCACGATGGTGATGGTTTGGGCGCCGCCGTTGGCCGTCCAGGAAGCCGAATCGACCTTAAACGGGTTCAGCTTGCAATTGGCCGGGGGGCTGCATTTGAACTGATCGTGGTATTTCTTGGCCTCGGCTTCCGCCAGCTTGAAATAAAACTCAAAATTACGACCCAGGGCGCTTTTGCCCATGCCTGTCTCCAAGGCCTGGGCCGAAGGGCTGTTGACTTCATAGGTATAAGCCACCGGCATGGGCTTTGAATCGCAGGCTAGGGCCCAATCCACATTTTGAGAAATACCAGACTCGGTGACAAATTCCCCGTTCGTCACGGGTTCGGAAGGCGGCGGTCCGCCCTTGGGCTTGTCCAGGGGCTTTTTCTTATCCGTCTTGGCTTGGGTGCCGTACCCGGCGGTCAGGGTGGCTCCTTTAGCGGGACAGGTGACGAACTCGGTGACCTGGACCGTGGCTTCGGTTCCTTTACAGGTCCAGTTCCAATAACCATACCAGCGGTAGGGCGAGAGACAATCATCGGTCTGGGCGCATTGGATCTGGTTGATCCTCTCATCGGCGAGGAATTTGGCCCGGTCATAGAGGGGGGTATAGTCGAAACCCTCGCATTGTTCCACCCTTTGGGTCGCGGTCACATCGACTTGGTAAGTCTCGCCGCACTTCAACCCGTTGGGCTTGCCCTCGTCGTCCATGGGGCTGAGGTTGACCTTCTTCCTGATCTCCCGTTCGGGAGTAACGGAGGGAGTGGGCCCGAAGGAACTGGGCTTGTCCCAATCCGCGTTCTTGGGGACCTGGGCGAAAACCGGTACGGCGGCGAGGAACAAAAAGGCGACAACGAGCTTTTTAAACAACTCCTTCATAAAATAACCTCCCGAAAATTAAGATAAATTCATTTCGTAGGCGGCATTCTAGGGGTCATTGAAAGTTCGCGACAAGCTTTTCAATGTTATGATGCTGTAACGGATTTCAGAAATCCTTGTGGATATACCAGATCCCCAAATTCCGAAGAATTTGGGGATAGCAAGTTGCGGATGGTGGTATTTAATACCGTGCAACTTGCCACCTTTTTGACCGGATAAGCCCCCAGCCATGAAGAAAAACTCCATCGCCCACCTTCGCCGCGAGTACCGAAACAGCGGCCTGACCGAAAAAGAAGCCCCCCGCAACCCCCTGGCCCTCTTCGAGAAGTGGTTCCGGGAAGCCCTCAAGGCCCGGGTCCTGGACGCCAATGCCATGGCCCTGACCACCGTCTCCGCCCAAGGCCGCCCCTCGGCGCGGATGGTGCTCTTGAAAGGCTACGACGGGAAGGGTTTCGTCTTTTACACGAATTACCAAAGCCGCAAGAGCCGGGACTTAAGCCGCCACCCGGCGGCCAGCCTGCTGTTCTTCTGGCCCCAACTGAGCCGCCAAGTGCGCATCGACGGCCGGGTGAGAAAGGTCGCCGATCGGGAATCGGACGACTATTTCCAAAGCCGGCCCCGGGGAAGCCAGCTTTCGGCCTGGGCCTCGGACCAGAGCCGGCTGATTCCCAACCGGGAAGTTTTGGAAAAGCGCATGCGGGAACTGGAGGAAAAATACGAAGGCCGTCCGGTCCCCCGGCCCCCCCATTGGGGCGGCTACCGTCTTTTGCCGGAGACCCTCGAGTTCTGGAAGGGACGCCCCAGCCGCCTGCACGACCGTTTGGTTTACCTGCGCAAGGCGGGCGGATGGAAAAGGGAAAGGCTGGCACCTTGAGACGAAACCACGGCAAAAGCAGTTTTTGCCGCAGATGAACACGGATTAACACAGATAAAAACGAGAAAAAATGAATATGATTTTTAAAAGAAAAAGTCTCATCTGTGTGCATCTGTGTGCATCTGTGGCTAGAGGACTTTGATGGAACAAGCGCAAAAAACCGAAACCCGAAAAAAAGTCGGGCAGACCGCCAGCATCCTGGCGGTGCTGGTGCTTTTCTACGCCGCGCTCTGGGTTCTTCGGCGGGAAGTGAGGGCCAGCCATAGCGAGGACATCCTGCGCTACCTCCAGGCCATCCCCGCCCACAACCTTTTCCTGGCCTTCCTGGCGGCCATGGGAAGCTATTTCGCCCTCACCCTTTACGACATGCTGGGCCTGCGCCACATCAACAAGCCCCTTTCCTACCCCAAGACCGCGCTGACCTCCTTCATCGCCTACAGCTTCAGCCACAATATCGGCGCGGCCCTCTTAACCGGCGGCGGCATCCGCTACCGCCTCTACTCGGCCTGGGGCCTGACGGCGGGGGAAGCGGCCAATGTGCTGGTGACCTGCGGCATGACCTTCTGGGTGGGCTTCCTGACCATGGGCGCGGTTTTCTTCTTCCTTGAGCCGCCCGAACTGCCCGCTTCGGTGCACCTGCCCTTCAATTCGGTGGCCTCGGCGGGGGTCTTCTGCGTGCTGGCGGTCACGGCCTATCTTTTGAGCGCGGTGTTCATCAAGCGAACGATCAAGGTCTTCCGCTGGCAGTTTCCCACGCCTTCCATCGCCCTGGCCCTGAGCCAGATGGTGGTGGGCTCGCTGGACTGGACCTGCTCGGGCGCCGCCCTTTACCTCTTGCTGCCCCCCAACTCCCTTTCCTTCCCCTCGTTCCTGGCCATCTACCTTTTAGCGCAGATCATCGGCTTCGCCAGCCAGGTGCCGGGGGGCTTGGGCGTGCTGGAAACGGTGGTGGTGCTCCTGTTGTCGCCCATCCTTCCCGCCTCCGACGTCCTGGGGGCCATGCTGGCCTTCCGGCTGGTCTATTACCTGATCCCCTTCGTGCTGGGCCTCCTGTCCTTCGCGCTGTATGAGATCAACCGCAACAAGGAAGGCTTCAAGCGGGCCTTCCAGATCCTCGACCGGTTCGCGCCCGACTTCGCGCCCCATGTCTTTGCCACCCTCGCCTTTTGCGGCGGCTCGCTGCTTTTCTTCTCCAACGCCACCCCGGAAGCGGCCCACCGCATGGCCGAACTCAGCAAGCTCATGCCGCTCTGGGTGCTGGAAAGCTCCCACTTCCTCACCGGCGTGGCGGGGGCCTGGCTGCTGGTGGCGGCCCGGGGAATCCAGCAAAGGCTCCAATCAGCCTACGTCTTCAGCCTTGTCTTGTTGGGCGCGGGGGTCCTGGGCTGCCTCTTCAAGGGCTTCGACTTCCAGGAATCCATGGCCCTGCTGGCCGTCTTCGCCGCCCTCCTGCCCTGCGGCCGCTATTTCTCCCGCCGCACCTCGCTTTTCCAACAGCGATTCCCGCCTTTCTGGGTGACGGCCATCCTCTTCGTCCTCCTGGGCTCCATCTGGACCGGGGTCTTCAGCTACCGCTACGAGGATTACTCGTCGGACCTTTGGACCACCTTCGACGTGGTGGAAGACTCCGCCCGGTTCCTCCGCTCCAGCCTGGGCGCGACCCTGTCATTGTTCATTTTTTCCATCATCGCCCTGCTTTCGCCCAGCCAACCGGAGACCGAATTTCCGGGCTTGGCGGACATGGAAAGGGCGTTGGACGCCGCGAAAAAATCCCGCCGGGCCTCGGCGGCCCTGGCCCTGCTGGGCGACAAGGCCCTGAATTTCAACAAGAAGCGCGACGCCTTCCTGATGTACGCCATCGAAGGCCGCATCTACATCGTGCTGGGGGACCCGGTGGGGGAGGCGAAGGAAAGGGAGGAACTGGCCGTCAAGTTCCGGGACCTCTGCCACCGCCGGAAGATGTGGGTGCTCTTTTTCCTCGTCGATCCCCAGCATTTCCAGTTCTACCTGGACATGGGCCTGACGGTCGTGAAGGTGGGCGAGGAGGCCCGCATGCCGCTCAAAACCTTCAAGCCGGACTCCCTGGCCTCGGCGGACCTGAAAACTTCCCACCAAAGGTTCAAAGAGAAGGAAGAGTATAGTTTCGAGATTTTGCCCGAGGGGGCGGGGCCGGCCCTGCTTCCCGAGCTGAAGAGGGTTTCGGAGGAGTGGCTCAGCAAGAACAAGACCCGCGAAATGGGCTTTTCCACGGGGTTCTTCCAGGAGGACTACCTGCGGCGGTTCCCCCTGGCCGTGGTGCGCCGGGAAGGCAAGGTCGAGGCCTTCGCCAACCTGCTGGAGAGCGGGGGCAAGGAAGAGATCCGGACCGACCTGTTGCGCTCCTCCCACGAGGCCCCGGCGGCATTGGAGGATTACCTCCTCCTGGAGGCGATGCTTTGGGCCAAGGACAAGGGTTACAAATGGTTCAACCTGGGCACGGCCCCGCTGTTGGACGTGCAGGAAAGCCCCCTGGCCCCCTTCAAGGACAAGATCGCCCAGATCCTCTCGCCCTATTCCCACGCTTCGAGCCTGGGGGATATCCGCAAGGAAAAGGAGAGGTTCAACCCCGAATGGGCGCCCCAGTACCTGGCGGCTTCGGCCAACCTGCCGCTCTCGGTGGCCATCGCCAACACCCTGGCCCTCATCGCCAAGGGCGGCCGCACCGGCGCCAAGAAGTAAGATCATTGATTAGCCACAGATGCACACAGATAAACACAGATAAGGACGAAGATTTTTTGGAGAAATTATTCATCCGTGTTCATCTGTGTCTATCTGTGGCAAAAAAAGGTTTTTGGTTTTTGGGGATTGTTTTGGCTTTGTCCGGATGCGCTCCGGTGGGTTATTACGAGGTCTCTCCTAGCGGCAGCCAGGCCGCCCCGGAGGAGGCCCTCCACAATGCCCAGACCTACCTCAAGTCCCGGCCCGACTGGAAGATCGACTGCTCCCACTTCGTCCTGGCCTGTTACCACTCTCCCGAGATGGACCGCTTCTTCGCCAAATACGGCTACCTGGGGCACAACCTGACCAAGGACATCCGCATCTACCTGGAGCAAAAGCACACGCGCCGCGCCCATGCGGCCGACATCCGGCCGGGCGACATCATCATCTTCAACAAGACCTACGACAAGAACCGCACGGGCCACATCGACGAGTCGGACACCGACACCCATTGCGGGATCGTGGAAAGCTACGGCAACTGGGTGGTGACCTATATCGACGCCTCGGAAGGGCGCAAACCGCCCCGCATCCACCGGCGCAAGTTCAGCTTCTACGACAGCGGGCCCAACGAGCACGTGGCGGTGGACCCGGCCACGGGCCGGCGCATCACGGCGCGGGAAACCTTCTCCGCGGCCTTTGCCCCCCCGGCGCCTTAAAAAAATCCGAAGGCCGGCGGCGGTAAAACCGAAGCCGGAAAAATCCCCGCCTGAAAATTTTTTCAAGCCCCGCCCGGAAAATAAATTTGAAAATCGGACCAATCGTTTTCCGTCGAATCGATATTCGACCGGGGCGGCTTTTACCTTCAATTAACCGCCGGTTGATTTTTATTTTCGGAATTTTTCCAGAATGGGCCCCGGAAAAATTTCCGGGGCCGTGAACCGCTCCTGCGGACAAGGGCCCAAGGACTGCAGACCTTTTCGCCCCTTCAACGCGCGCCCGGAAGTTTTTCGATGTTCAGCCTTGAAGGAGTCGAACATGAAAAAGAGCCGGAAACTATTTCACTTGGCGGCGGCGGGCTTCCTGGTCCTGTCTTTGGCGGGAACGGCGGGCGCGGCCAGGCTTCACGACATCAAGCACATCCTCGTTATTTACCAGGAAAACCGGAGCTTTGACCATTACTACGGCCATTTCCCCGGCGCCAACGGCATCGACGACGCCCCCCTCTCCCACGTGATCCAGAAGGACGTGAACGGGGTGCCCTATGCGGCCCTGACCATCGTGCAGGCGGCGGCCTCCCGCCAGGGGCAGGCCGACCACCTGTTCCCGGCCACGGTGCCCAACGGGCCCTGGGACATCAGCCTCTTCGCCACGCCGGACCTGACCACCCGGGACGTCATCCACCGCTTCTACCACAGCTTCCACCAGATCGACGGCGGCCTGAACGACGAGTACGCCACCTTTTCCGACGGGGGCGGCATGTGCATGGGCCACTACGACGCCAACGACTTCCCCGAGGGCCAATTGGCCAAGGAATTCACGCTCTGCGACAATTATTTCCAGGGCGTCTTCGGGGGTTCCATCGCCAACTACATTTATTTCGTCTCGGGCCAGGAAGCCAGCTATCCAGGCGCTCCCGCCTCGCTGCTTTCGGTGGACTCGAACAACCCGGCCACGCTCAACGACAACATCCTGTCGCCGGATTTCTTCGTGGTCAACAACATCGCCTCCTTCGTGTTCTCCTTCGGCCCCGGAGCGCCCCAATTGCCGGCCCAGGACCTAGATAACATCGGGAACGAACTTTCGGCCAAGGGTGTTTCCTGGAAGTCCTACACCGAAGGCCTGACCGCCGCCGAAACCGACCCCACCAGCGCGGCCGCCCAGGCCTCGGATGGCTCGCCCTTCCTGTGGTTCAACGGCTACGGCCCGGGCCAGCCCGGTTTCGCCCATATCCAGGACCTTTCCCAGTTCCAGTCGGACATCACCAACGGCACCCTGCCCGCCGTCATGTGGATCAAGAATGACGACATGCACGACGAGCACCCCTTCTCCAGCTCGGTGGAGGCCGGGCAGGAAAGGGTGCTGGAGCAGGTGAACGCCGTGCGCAACAGCAAGTACTGGAAGGACACCCTCATCCTCATCACCCCCGACGAGTTCGGCGGCTGGTGGGACCACGTGTCGCCGCCGCGCATCGGCGACGGCCATACCAAGCCCAACCAGGCCGACCGCTTCGGCCCCGGCCCCCGTACGCCCTTCGTCATCGTCGGGCCCTTCGCCTGGAACCACTTTGTGGCCCACGAGCAGTTCGAGCCCGGCTCCCTGCTCAAGCTCATCCAGTCCCGCTATCACCTGAAGACCCTGTCGCCGCGCAACGCCGCCGCCAACAACCTGGCGCGGGCCTTAAAGCTGGATGACGATGATTGCGACCAATACCTGGATCTGGACAGGCGCTGAGGCCGGTCCCTTTTCGCTGAAAAAATTCGTTTCGGGCGCCCCCGGAAAAGAGGGAGGCGCAGGCCGCCGGATTCCTTTCCGGCGGCCTTTTTTATTTGGAGCCACCCGATCCCTTGATAAACTCGCGGGGGAGGGAAAAAATGTTTCATGTCGTTTTAATCGAGCCGGAGATCCCTTGGAACACGGGCAATATCGGCCGCACCTGCCTAGCCGCCGGGGCCGAACTCCACCTGGTGGGCCGCCTGGGTTTCCACCTGGACAACAAGCAGGTTGAGCGCGCCGGGCTGGACTATTGGGAAAAGGTCAAGCTTCACCGGCATGACACCTGGGAGAAATTCCTGGAGAGCTTCCCGACCGGGGCCCCGCTTTTCTTTTTTTCCACCAAGGGCAAGAAACTCTATTGGGAGGCGGATTATCCGAAGGGTTCTTATTTGATTTTCGGCAAGGAAACGGCGGGCTTCCCTAAAAAGTTCTACGAGGTCTACAAGGATAAGCTGTATCGTATTCCCCAGCACAGCGAGGATATCCGAAGCCTGAACCTTTCCACTTCCGTCGGGATCGTGCTCTACGAGGCCTTGCGGCAGGTGGAGGGGCGGGGCAAGCACTGAAATCCATCCATCCTTGTTTTTTTAGGAGGCCCCATGTATTGCCGGAATTGTAAAAAGGAAGTGGCGGACCAGGCCGTAGTCTGCGTGAGCTGCGGCGTTCCGCCGAAGGCGGGGAAGAACTACTGCCAGAATTGCGCCGCCAAAACGGAGCCCAACGCGGTGGTCTGCGTCAAATGCGGGGTGCGGCTGGCCCAGAACGGCAAGGACTGGCTCATCACCCTGCTGCTTTGCATTTTCCTGGGCTGCCTTGGCATCCACCGCTTTTACACCGGCAGCATCGGCATCGGGGTGGCCCAACTCCTGACCGGGGGCGGCTGCGGTATCTGGGCGCTGGTGGACCTGATCCTCATCGTGACCGGTTCCTACAAGGACGGCGACGGCAACCCCCTCGTGCGGAACTGACCGTCACCGGACGGCTGTTTCTCCCGGCGCTCCCATCCCCGGGGAGAAAAGGGAAGCGTCAGGGCTCTAACGTCGGACGGGGGCCCTTGGGCTTCTTGGGCTTTTCGCCCTTGCTTTCTTTTTGGTATTTCCAAATCCCGTAAAAACTCGCCCCCAGCAGGGAAAGGATAATGACGGCCTGTTGGAACAAGGCCAGCTTGTGGGCCGTGTCATCGTCCGGGGCTGAGGATGTGGGAACCAGCACCGAAAGGGCGATGGAAAAAACCACCGCCATCAAAAGCGGCCAGAAGCTTTCGACCACCAAGGATGTTTCATCCCCGCCCTTCAGGCTTTCGGGAACGGCCGGTTTTTCCTCCTTAAACCGCATGACCAGGCGGATCAACCGGATCATTTCACCGCAAGTCGCGGCCCGGCCCGGGTCCTCCCGCGCGGTTTTTTCGTATTGGGCGATGAGGCCGTCCAGCTTCCCGAAACAAAAGTAGAGGTCCACCCGGCTTTGATGGCCCGTTTGCCAGTCCCAACGGCCTTCCAGGATTTGGGAGATCCGCTTGTCGGCCTTCTCGAATAAACGGGCGTCCCGCCTTTCCCGTGCCATGGCGGACAGGTAGGCGGCGTCCTTGCAAGCCACTTCGAAATCGCCGGGTTCGAGGGCCAGGTAGCGGCCGTAATAATCCACCGCCAACTCCTGCCGTCCCTCGGTCCAATAAAGGTCGGCAGCCTTCAGGAACGCCTCCTTTTCCCCCAAACCGCAGTTGGGGCAGGTGGCGGCGTCCATTTTTTCATTGCGGCAATAGGTGCAAATCAAAGGAAACTCCAGGGGCCCGGCCGTCGTAACCACTCCGTATGAAGGCTATTTTGGCCGTTGCAAGGGAACTTGGCAAAGAATTTTCAACCCGTATCGGGTTGATTATGTCCCTCTTTTCCGTCACTCTTGGGACCGTGAAGACGAGGGTCATCCTCCTTTTTTCGTTGTTGGTTCTTATCTCGAGTTCGGGGTGGTGGATGGATTCCCAAAACAAACCCGCATCCTATAAATATACCAACCGGCTCATCCATGAAAAGAGCCCCTACCTGCTGCAGCACGCCCACAACCCGGTGGACTGGTACCCCTGGGGCGAGGAAGCCTTCGAGAAGGCCAAGAAGGATGACAAGCCCATCTTCCTGTCCATCGGCTATTCCACCTGCCATTGGTGCCACGTGATGGAGCACGAGAGCTTCGAGAACGAGGCCATCGCCAAGCAGATGAACGACAACTTTGTCTGCATCAAGGTGGACCGCGAGGAGCGGCCCGACGTGGACCAGATCTACATGAACGCGGTCATGGCCCTGACGGGCCAGGGCGGCTGGCCCCTCAACCTTTTCCTGACGCCCGACCTCAAGCCCTTTTACGGGGGCACCTATTTCCCGCCCGACGCCCGTTACGGCCGGCCGGGGTTCCCCACCATCCTGGAGGATATCGCCCGGGTCTGGAAGACCCAGCGGGACCAGGTGGAAAAAGCCGGGTCCCAGCTTTCGGGCATCGTGGCCGCCCCCAACAAGGACACCTCGGGCGGGCCGTTAAATGAAAAGGTCCTTACCGAGGCCCGCCAGGAGCTGGAAAGCGGCTTTGACCCCAAGGACGGCGGCTTCCGCGGCGCGCCCAAGTTCCCCCCCTCGATGGCGATCCAGTTCCTCCTGCGCGTCCAACAAAAGACGGGGGACAGGAAGGTACTGCCCCTGGTGGAGGTGACCCTGGATAAGATGGGCCAGGGCGGCATCTACGACCAGCTGGGCGGGGGCTTCGCCCGTTATTCCACGGACAACCAGTGGCTGGTGCCCCACTTCGAAAAGATGCTCTACGACAACGCCCTCCTCTCCCGCGCCTACCTGGAGGCCTACCAGGTGACGGGAAACGCGGAATACGCCCGCATCGCGCGGGAGATCTTTACCTACCTCTCACGGGACATGACGGACAGGGAAGGCGGGTTCTATAGCGCCGAGGACGCGGACAGCGAGGGCGAGGAAGGCAAGTTCTACCTCTGGACGCCCGCCGAGCTCAAGGCGGTCTTGGGGGAGAAGGACGGCGCCGCTTTCGCGAAGCTTTACGGCGCAACCGAGGGTGGCAATTTCGAACACAGCAACATCCTCCACCTGAAGACCGACCTGCCCAACGCCCTCATGGGCCTCCAGAAGGACGAAACCTGGTGGGAGGGAGCCAAGGCCCGGCTCCTGGAAACCCGCGCCAAACGCGTGCGGCCCCACCTGGACGACAAGATCCTGACGGCCTGGAACAGCCTCATGATCTCTTCCCTGGCCTATGGCTTCCAGGTTTTGGGCGACCCCCAATACCTCCAGGCGGCCCAAAGGGCGTCGGACTTCATCGGAAAAAATTTGTTCAAGGACGGAAGGCTTTTGGCTTCCTACCGGAACGGCCCCTCGGACATCCAGGGCTACATCGACGATTACGCCTTTTACCAGCAAGCCCAACTGGATTTGTACGAAAGCACCTTCGACACCGCTTATTTAAAGAAGGCGATGGACCTGGACAAGGAGATGGTGCGGCTTTTCTGGGACGGCGAAAAGGGCGGCTATTATTTCACCGGCAGCGACCAAAAAGACGCCCACCGGCTTCTGGCGCGCACCAAGGACGCCTATGACGGCGTTATCCCCTCGGGCAACTCGGTGGCGGCCTTGAACGACTACCGCCTGGCGGAATTCACCGGCGACAAGGCCTACCGGGACCGCGCGGATAGCATCCTCAAGGCCTTCTCCGGGCTGCTGGCCCGGGGCGCGTCCAATTTTCCCAAGATGCTGCAGGCCTTCCAATTCGACTTCTACGGGCCGGCGGAGATCTTCGTCACCGGGCCGAAGCAGGAATCCCAAACCCTGCTCAAGTCCCTTTGGAAAAACTACCTTCCCAACAAGGTGCTGGTCTACGCCCCGGAGGGGGAGGTGAAGGGTTTGACGGCCCTCATCCCCTGGGTGGAGGGCCGCGCCAGCCAGGGGGGGAAACCCACCGTCTATGTCTGCCGGAACTACCAATGCCAATTGCCGGTCACCGACGAAAAGAAGGCGCTCGAGCTTTTATTAAAACCGTAAAATTCAGCTAAACTTAGTCTTTAACAAGACAGACGGACAAAACGTCTATTTTTAGTCACAGATACATGGGATTCACAGTGATAAGGCAAAAAGCCAAAAAGATTTTCAGGTTGGGGCATGTATTTTTGGACTTAGGTTTCGGAAGTCATCCCATTTATCCCATGCATCTGTGGCAAAAAATCTTTGCTTTGTGAAGTACAGGGTTCCGAAAATAAAAAGGGGAGGAAGTTTATGAGCATGTTGAAGGAATTCAAGGAATTCGCGGTGAAGGGCAATATGGTGGATATGGCGGTCGCTGTCATCATTGGCGGGGCCTTCGGGAAGGTCGTTTCCTCCATCGTTTCCGATTTGCTCATGCCGCCCCTGGGTTACCTGATCGGGGGCATCAACTTCACCGACATCAAGATCCACCTCAAGGCTCCGGCCATGATGGGCAAGGACGCCGCGGAGGTCACCATCAACATCGGCAATTTCATCCAATCCCTGGTGGATTTCACCATCATCGCCTTCGCGGTTTTCCTGATGGTCAAGGCCATCAACAGCCTTCATAAAAAGGCCGAAGCCGTTCCCGCGCCGCCGGCCCCGCCGACGAAACAAGAGGAGCTCCTGGCCGAGATCAGGGATTTGCTCAAGAAGAAATAGCCCCGGTCACCAGAACCTTTCCCAGGGGTCGATCCCCAACAGGCGGACCTGGGACTTGGGGTTTTTTGAGGCCTCGAAATCCTGCAGGAAGTCGTCGGTGCTGTCCTCGACCAGCGACCGGCGGTCGATGGGGACCCCCTCTTTTTCGCAGTCGTGGATGACCCCCATGGCCCGGACGAGGTATTTCCCGTTGTTGGAGTGGCCCTTGGTTTCGTAGGCGCCGCCGCAATCCACGTAGGACATGAAGAAATAGTAGCGGTTCAGGAAGTCCTCGGCCCGGCGGGTTTGGGCCTCGGTGGCGAGGGCCGGCAGGACGCGCCGGTGCAAGGGCCGGGGTTTCTCGAAAAAATGGGCATAGGTCAGCGCCAGGGCGGCCAGCAGGACAGGCAGTTTGAACTTCAACAAAAGCAGTTTCACGGCGCACTTCCAACCCCAACAAGGCGTTGTATTACACTCCTGTAAATTATACCCCCTTCCTTATTCGGGCTTTTCGGGGCGCGTCGTGGAACCTTTTCCGGGGACCGGAACGTCCAAAAGGAGCCGGTTTTTAAAAGGCGCGGGCTCCGGCCCGAATTCATCCGCAGGAGGAGAAGTTATGGTAAAGAAACTTTTGGCTTTGGGCTTGATGACGGGCTTTTTGATGTCCATGACCATGGTAGCGGCCATCCCGGCTTTGGCGAAGGAACGCCATCCCAAGATCAAGGCGGCCATCCGGGCCTTGGATGCGGCGAAGGCTGATTTGAACGCGGCGGCCCATGATTTCGGCGGGCACCGCGTGGACGCCCTGGCGGCCATCGACAAGGCCAAGGAACAGTTGAACCTCTGCTTGCAATACGACAAGAATTAATTAAGATTCAACCTCAGGGGGGCGGCTCTCAGCCGCCCCCCTTTTTTGTTTAAAGGGGGCCTCTTGAGGACCGCTGAATTTTGCGTGGAAGGCCGGGAAGGGCGCGAGCTCTGGGGAACGCTGTCGCTTCCGGAAGAAATCCTCCATCCCCCCGTCGTCATGGCCCACGGGGCCCTGGGGTTCAAGGATTGGGCCTTCTTCCCCTGGCTGGCCGGCTTCTTCGCGGGCGAGGGGTTCCCGGTCGTCCGCTTCAACTTTTCCGGGTCGGGCATGGGTGGGGAAACAGACGGGCCCTTCCGCCAGTTGCAGGCCTTCCAGGAGGACACCCTCACCCGGCAGGTGGAGGACCTGCGCGCCATCGTGCAATGCGCGGCGGGCGGGAAACTGGAACCGGAATTGCCCGCGTCCGATTCCCTCTTCCTCTGGGGCCATTCCCGCGGCGGGGCGGTCTGCCTTTTGGCGGCCGGGAGCCTGCCGGCGGTCAGGGGCGTGGCCACCTGGGCCACGATCTCCCGGGTCAACCGGTACCTCTACGAGGCCAAACAGGCCTGGCGCAAGCAGGGTTTTTTCGCCCAGGAGAGCTCCCGCACGGGGCAGGTGCTCCGCTACTCCACCGCCTTCCTCGACGACGTGGAGAAATGGGGAAAGGAAGGGGACGTGCCGACCTACCTGCACAACCTGAGCCTGCCCGTCCTGCTCGTCCACGGCTCGGAGGACAGCTCGGTCCCGCCGGAGGAATCGGAAAGCCTGGCGGCGGTCCACACCGGGGCCCGGCTCGCGATCCTGGCCGGGGCCAACCACAAGTTCAACGCCGCCCATCCCTTTACCGAACCACCTCCTGTTTTGTTGGAAGCGGCCCGACAGACGACCGCGTTTTACCGGGGAATTGTTCCTTAAGGAAGCATCACAAGGCCGACAGCATTCCGCAAAAAGACGTTTCGGGGTTGAAAAGGCACAACGTTCCTTCGACAATGCGGCGCATGAAAAGGCCCGTCAAAAGACCAAGCGCCCCCGAACAGCTTCACCTTCATTTCCATCTCAAGGATTTTCCGGGATTTTCCGCCAAGGATTTGTTGGGCCTGGAACGGTATTACCGATCCCAATTGAAGGGCCACCAAGCGCCTGAAAAAAGGGTCGGCTGGAATTCGGCGCAAAGCCAGCGGGTGCGGTTCGAGGCCCTGGCCTCGGTGGGACCCCTAAAGGGAGCCCAGGTTTTGGATATCGGCTGCGGCCTAGGCGGTTTTTGGGGGTATTTAAAAGGGAAAAGGTTGAAGGCGGACTATACGGGGGTGGATCTTTTTCCCAACGTCATCCGCGAAGCCCGGAAGCTTTATCCCGAGGCGCGGTTTGAAGCGCGGCGCCTCCTGTCCCGGCCCTTCCGCTCCGGCCGGTTCGACTACGCCTTATTGTCCGGCGTCTTCAACGTGAAGGTGAAGGACAACTGGCGCTATATGCGGGCGGTCCTTTCTTCCGCCCTGAGGCAAAGCCGCAAGGCGGCGGCCTTCAACGTCCTGAACGCGGAAGCGGGTATCCGGGAAAAGGACCGCTTCACCGCCCACTCCAAGGAGCTGGTGGCTTTCGGAAAAAGCCTGGGCGTTTCCCGCGTGCACTTGATGGACCACTACCACCATTTGGACCTGACGCTCTTCCTTTACAAGTAGAAGAAACGACAGGGGGCCTTTCCAGAAAAGGCTGGAAAAGGGCCGAGCCTTTCCCCTACACTCCCTGCATGCCTTTCACCCCTCCCAAGCACATCGCCTCTTTTTCCCACGCCACCACCGAGATCCTGAATTTCCTCGGCTTCAACGAAGAAGTCACCACCCTCAAGGAATACTGCGAGGCCGAACCGCCGGCCAGCGACCGCAACAAACCCGAGTATTGGTTTTCCATGGCCGAGGGCCGGGTGCAGAGCCTCAAGGCGGACCTGTGCCTGACCTTCTCCGTGGGCCAGCAGGACCTCTACAAGCGCCTGAAGGAAAAGGGCTTCCACGTGCTGCACCTGGACCCCCGCTCCCTGCGGGAGGTGGAGGACGCCTTCCTGCAGGTCGGCAAGGTGACCGGCACCATGGACCGGGCCAAGCAGCTGACGCAGGATTTCACGGGGGGCCTGGCGGCCCTCAAGGAAAAGATCCCCTTCAACGCCTACCGGCCCAAGCTTTACGTGGAACAATGGAACAAGCCGCCCTCGGCGGCGGGGGGATGGTACTCGGAGCTCATGGTGGAGGCGGGGGCCCATTATTTCCCCATGCTCTCCCGGGAACTGAGCCGGCCGGTCAAGATCGAGGAAATGATGAAATTCGACCCGGAAATCATCATCTTTTCCGTCTATGGCGCGGGCCTGACCTTCGACCCCGCGGAAGCCCTGAAACGCATCGGCTGGGAGAAGCTCAACGCCGTGCGCAAGCGCCGGATTTTCAGCATCGAGGAATCCCTCCTGAACCGCCCCGGCCCCAGGCTCCTGGACGGCGCCAAGGTCATCCAATGGATCCTGGGCGAAGCCTTCTGGGGCTGGCCCCTGGTGCAGACCGCCTTCGCCCGCCGGGTGGTCGACTAAACCGTCCGGCTTTTCGACCCAATGGGTAAAAAAGACCCATCTCCCTCCTTTTTCAATCCCGAAATCTCCTTATAAACCACTGAAGGCCCTGGCACCCGAATTGCTTTACCTCTATAGCGAAGTTCATTACTCTAAAAGAGGTGTTGCATGGGTCCGGCATCCGCGGCAGTCCTTCCATCCGTTCCACGTCCTGGCGAGGTTTTAATGGAAAAACCCATACCGTCCTCCGACGACCTTTACGATTTTTTCAACGCCGTCATCTACCGCTGGTTGAAGCTCCCTTCCAAGAAAGTGGCCTCGGTGGATACGGATATCCAGGTCCTACCCAACGAGGAAGGCTTCCTCTTCTCCGAGCCCTCCAAGGGCATCCTGGTCCTAAGGACCTCCAAAGAATTCGGGGAAGGGCTGGCCCGGCTGGCCAAAAACAAGGAAGTTCCCCACGACCTCTTCCTGCAAATGATCGTGGTGTTCTGGCACCAATTCGTCGGCAAGTACTGGCAATTGGACAGCCGAACGCTTCCCCCGCTCCTGTTCAAGAAATCCGTGCCGCGCCACTGGCCCGACCGAAAACCCGACTCCCATTTGACCGTTTTCATCCTGGAGCAGCCGGTCGAACTGCGGCTTTGGGTGGACCTGACCGAGGAAGAAACAGCCCGCTGGAAGACCCGGTAATTCGGCGTATGGCCGAAAGGCATGTCACAAGGTAAGACTCCCCCTCACCCCGCCCTCTCCCTGGAGGGAGAGGGTGTAAGGCAAAAGCGGCATCTAAGCCGGGGTGCCCTCTAAAAAGCCCAAAAAAGGCTCTTTGCCGGTTTCTTTCGTCTTCGCCGGAGGGACCCGCGGCAGGATTGTTTTAGGCCTTCCTCTGGTAAAATAATCGGCCTTCCCCTTTTTCAAGGGTAAGACTCCGTCTTTTTTGAAGGCGCCATGTCCTCTGAAATCGGCCAGGACCAACTTCATTCTTTTTTCGAACTCTCCTCCGAGTTGATGGCCGTATTGACGGAAGACGGCTGTTTTTCGCAAACCAATCCGGCCTGGCAGAAAAGCCTGGGCTTCACTCCCCGTGATCTTCAGGACTCTCCCTTTTTCGACCTACTGCACCCCGAAGACCTTTCCCGGGCCCAGATGGAAATCCAAAAACTCCTCCAGGGGGCCGCGCGGGCGGAATTCACCTGCCGTTGCAGGGGCCGCAACAAGGACTACCGCCATATCCGTTGGAGCTGCCAATTCCTCAAGGAGGAACGGGCTTTTTTCCTCACGGGCCGGGATGTTACCGACCTCCATGAAGTGCGGGAGGCCCTAGCGGAGAACGAGGCCAAGTTCCAACGCCTCTCCCAGTCGGCCACGGAAGGGGTGTGTATCCACGAGAACGGCCTCGTCCTGGAAGTCAACCAGGCCTTCGCCCGGATACTGGGGTTCCAGTCCCCCGAGGAAGTCGTGGGAAAAAACGGCCTTGATTTCGTCGCCCCCGAGTACCGGCAGCTGGCGCTCAACCAGATCCGCACTGGATCGGAGGAGCCCTATGAAATCCTCGGAATCCGCCGTGACGGCACCCGTTTCCACTGCCTGGTCCAAGGCAAAGCCATCCAATACCGCGGCAAGGCTGTGCGAGTGACCACCTTCCTGGACATCACCCGGGCCAAGAAAAGGGAACAGGAACTTTTCGAGAGCCAGGACCTTTTCCGCAAGCTCACCGACGCCTCCCGGGACGGCATCGCGGTGTCCGATAAGGGCGTGGTACTGATCGCCAACCCGGCCCTGGCCCGCATGTTCGGCCTGCAGGTCTCCGAAATGATCGGCCGCAACGCCCTGGAGTTCACCGCCCCCGAGTTCCGGGAAACCCTCCTTAAAAAGGTCCTGGACGAGGTGGAGACCACCTACGAAGTCATGGGGCTGCGCAAGGACGGCAGCCGGTTTCCGGTGGAGATCAGCCCCCGCATGACCACCTACCAGGGCCGGCGGGTGCGCGTGGCCTTCTTCCACGACATCACCCAGCGCAAGAAGATCGAGGAAGAGGTCCTGCGCCAGAAGGATTTCTCCCAGAACCTCATCAACAGCAGCATCGACGGCCTGCTGGCCTTCGATTTGGAATGCCGCTACACCCTCTGGAACCCGGCCATGGAACGCATCAGCGGCCATTCCCGGGAGGAAGTGCTGGGCCAATGCGCCTTCGACGTCTTCCCCTTCCTCAAGCAGATCGGGGAGGACCACCATTTTCACGAGGCCCTGAAGGGCCGCACCTCGGTCACCCAGGACCGGCCCTACCGCACACCCGCGGGCCGGCAGGGTTATTTCGCGGCGTCCTATTCCCCCCTGAAGAACAGCCGGGGGGAAATCATCGGGGGACTGGGCATCATCCACGAAACCACCGACCGCAAGCGGGTGCAGGAAGCCCTGCAGGAATCCGAAAACAACCTGCGCGCGGTCTTCCACAATACCTTCCAGAACATCGTGCTGATGGACCGGGAAGGGCGCATCAAGGCCTTCAACCCGAACGCCGCCGCGGCCGTCCATGAGGAAACGGGCAAGGAACTGGAAGTCGGGCGGGACATGGCCGAGTATTTCCACCCGGAGAACGTGAAATTTTTCCAAAAGAACCTCAAGCAGGTGCTGGACGGCGAGGCGGTGCAGTTGGAGCGGCCCCTGCCCGTGGGCGAAGGGGAAGTGCACTGGTTCGAGGTCAATTACCACCCGGTCTTCGGCGCCGGCGGCGAGATCGAGGGGGTCTGCCTGACCTCCCTGGACATCGACGAGCGCAAACAGGCCCGGGAGGCCCTGCAAAAGTCCGAGGCGGACCTGCGGGCGGTCTTCAACAGCAGCGTGCGAGGGTTCATCCTGGCCGGGCGAACGGGGAGGATCAGGGATTTCAACCAACTGGCCCAGGAAGGCGTGTGGCGGATGCGCAGGCAGGAACTGGAGCTGGGCCGCCCGCTGTCGGATTACATCGAACTGGAGCATGTGAAAGCCTTTAAGGAAAGGTTCAAGAGGGTCCTCCAGGGCGAGACCCTCCACCTGGAGCGGCCGGTCAAGTCGCCCTCGGGCAAGGAGGAATGGTACGAGTTCACCTACAACCCGGTCTGCGACCCCCAGGGCAAGGTCATCGGGGTTTGCGTGGCCCTGGGTTCCATCCAGGGGCGCAAGAAGGCCGCCGAGGCCCTGGAAAAATCCGAAAACCAGCTGCGCACCCTCTTCAACAGCGTCCAACAGGCCATCGTGCTCATGGACGCCCAGGGCGTCATCCAGAACTTCAACAACATGGCGGAGAAAATCTTCCTTGCGGCCACCGGCAAGGCCTTCAAGGCCGGGGCGCCCTTCCTCGACTATGTGCGCGAGGGGGACCGGGCCGAGGCCCAGGGCCGCCTGGACCGGGTTGGCCGGGGTGAGACGGTCCACATTGAGAGGCCCTATGTTTTCGCGGACGGGAACCGGCATTGGGTGGAATTCACCTACCATCCGGTGGTGGATGAGACGGGCGCCACGGCGGGGATCTGCTTCATCTCCCAATCCATCGACGACCGGAAAAAGGCCGAGGAAGCGCTCCGGAAATCCGAGTCCAACCTCAGGGCCATCTTCAACAGCAGTACCCAGGGCCTGACCGTGGTGGACCGGGAGGGCGTCATCCAGTTCTTCAACCAGGCGGCCTCCAACTTCATGATGCAGTTCCTCGGAAAGTCCCTTCAAATCGGGAAGCACCTCACCCAGGACCTGGCGCCGGCGGCCCAGGAATCATTCCGGGAGAAACTTGCGGGCGCACTCCAGGGCCGGGTGTTCCAGGCGGAAGGCCGCTACCGCTTCCATGACGGTTCGTTCCGCTGGTTCGAATACACCTATAACCCCGTGACGGATGAAAAAGGCGAGGTGACGGGCGTCTGCCTGACCTCGCTGGACATCGACGGACGCAAAAAGGCCGAAGAGGCCCTGAAGGACAGCGAAGAAAAGTTCCGCAAGGTCTTCGAAAGCGCCCCCATGGGCATGACCCTGGTGGACAAGGAATTCCGTTTCCTCCACGTCAACCGGGCCTTCGGTGAAATGCTGGGCTATGGCCCCGGGGAACTGGTGGGGAGGGCCTTCCGGGAATTCACCCATCCGGACGATTTGGCCCAAAATTTTTCCTTTGCCGACGGTGTACTCGAAGGCAAGGGGTTCCGGTTGAAAAAACGCTATCTTCACAGGGACGGGCGCGTCGTTTGGGCCAACCTGACGGTCCAAAGCTTCCTGAACGCCCAGGGGGAATTCCTCTACAGCCTTGGAATGATCGAGGACATCACCGAGCAAAAGCGGGCCGAGGAAGCCCTAAAGGAAAGCGAAGAGAAATTCCGCCGCATCTTCGAGGACGCCTCCACGGCCATGGCCATGATCAACGACTACAAATTCCTCAAGGTCAACCGGGCCTTCCAGGAGCTGTTGGGCTATCCGGAGGCGGACCTTATCGGAAAGACCCTTTTCGAGATCACCCATCCGGAGGACCTGAAGCAAACGACGACGATCGCGCAGAAGGTCCACAGCCAGGAGACGGACCGTTTTGAAACCGAAAAAAGATATTTGAGGAAAAACGGGGAGTCGCTTTGGGCCCGCGTGTCGGGCACCCTGATCCGCAACAGCCGGGGGGAAAAAATGTATTCCCTGGTCATGATCGAAAACATCACCGGCCGCAAAAAGGCCGAGGAAGCCCTGAGGAAATCCGAGGCCGACTTGAAGGCCGTCTTCAACAGCGGCTCCCAGGTGGTCGTGTTGATCGGCCCGGACGGGAACATCCAGAACTTCAACCAAACCGCCGACTTCATGGCCCGGCGCGTGCTCGGGGGGCCGCTGCAAAAGGGCATACCCTTCATCAAAACCCTGCCGCCGGGGGCGGACCCGGAGGTCTTCACGGCCAGCTTCCAGGCCGCCCTGGAGGGCAAGGAATCCCGGGGGGAGCGGACCATCCGCTCGGCCGAGGGCATGGAGCGCTGGGTCGAGGTCAATTACCAGCCGGTCCTCAATCCCCAGGGGGCGGTGCAGGGGGTCTGCTTTTCCCTTTCCTTCATCGACGAGCGCAAGAAGGCCGAGGAGGCCTTACGGGAGAGCCAGGAGCGCTTCCAGCGGTTCACCGAGCTGACCCGGGAGGGCATCCTTATCCACGAGAACCCCACAGTGACGGACGTAAACCCGGCCCTGGCCGCCATGATGGGCTATCCGGCCGAGGAAATGATCGGCAAAAGCGGCTTCGATTTCATCGCGCCCGAAAGCCGCAAGGAGGCCCTCCGGAACATGGAGGCCAGTGCGGCGGCCCCCTACGAGGTGCTGGCCCTGCGCAAGGACGGCAGCACCTTCCACGCCGAACTGCACGGCCGCAACTACCAGGACAAGGGCCGCACTTTGAGGGTCATGACCGTCCGGGACCTGACCTGGCAGAAGGCCGCCGAAAGGATCCTCACCGAAAGCGAGGAGCGTTACCGCAAGCTGGTGGAACTGCTGCCCGAGGCCATCGTGGTGCACGCCGCGGGCCGGATCCTTTACGTCAATTCAACGGGCCTGAAGATGTTCACCGCCTCCCCCGAGCAAGTGGACGGGAGCTCCCTGGTCGAGTTCCTCCACCCCGACAACCGCGAAGAGGCGCTGCGGCGCGTCGAGGAAATCCTGCAGACGGGCCAGCCCACCGAATGGATCGAGCAAAAGCTCGTCCGGAAGGACGGGAGGGCCTTCGACGCCGAAACCAAGGGCACCCCCATCCTCTACCAGGGCATCCCGGCGGTCATGACCATCGTGCGGGACATCACCGAGCGCAAGAAGGTCGAGGGCGCCCTGCGGGAAAGCGAAAAGGACTACCGGCGGCTGGTGGCCGAAATCCCCCTGGCCATGATGGTGATCGGGGAGGAAGGGACCATCGTGTCGGCCAACGGCGAGGCCGCCCGCCTGCTGGGGGCCCCCCGCATCGGGGATTTGATCGGCCGGTCGTTCTTCGATTTCACCCTTCCCGAAAACCAGGAAGCCGCCCGCGGGCGCATCCAGAAGGTCATCGGGGAAAGGGAGGATACGGAAAACAAGGAAACCGAACTGCTGGCCCTGGACGGCACGAAGGTCCAGGTGGAAATCCGCGGCATTCCCATCACCTTCCAGGGGCGCAAGCTGGGGCTTTCCATCTTCCGTGACGTCACCGAGAGTAAGAAGGCCGAAAAGGCCCTGCGGGAAAGCGAGCAGCTTTACCGCCACCTGGTGGAATCCATCCCCCTTTCGGTCATGGTCGTGGGCCAGAACCGGCTTATCGCCTCCGCCAACGCGGAGGCGGCCAAGCTTTTCAAGGCATCCCGGTCGGAGGAACTGGTGGGGAAACCCATGCTGGATTTCGTCCTTCCCGAGCACCGGGAACTCGTGGCCAAACGCATGACCTCGACCCTGGAGGAAGGATTGGACGCCCCGGTGCGGGAAACGGAACTTTTGGCCGTGAACGGGGAACGCATCCAGGTGGAAGCCAGCGGCATCCCCTTCACCTACCAGGGCCGCAAGTGCGCCCTGGCCCTCTTCCGCGACATCGCCGAGAGCAAGCGCATCAGCCAGATGCTCCTGCGCTACGAGCGGCTGGCCGCGGTGGGCAAGGTCATCGCCGCCATCGCCCACGAAGTCCGCAACCCCCTGGCGGTGGTCTCGGGCATGAGCCAGATCCTGAAGACCAAGCTGGAAACCCGCTCCGAGTATTCGCAGGAGCTGGAAACCATCCTGGCCCAGGCCGGCCGCCTGAAATTCTTCATGAACGACATCCTGGATTATTCCCGCAGCATGGAGATCCACAAGGCGCCGGTCAACCCGCGCATCCTGCTGGAAGAGTCCCTGCTCCTGGCCCAGGCCCAGATGGGCGCCACCCAGGCCCTCACCCTGGTGGAATGGCGGATGGAGAAGGACCTGCCCGATTTCCTGGGCGACGCGGACCGGTTGCAGCAGGTGCTGGTCAACCTGATCCTGAACGCCTACCAGGCGCTGGACGGCAAGGGGACGATCGTCCTTTCGGGCAAGGCGAAGGACGGCTGGATGATCCTGGGAGTGGAGGACGACGGCCCGGGCGTCCCCGAAGCGGACATGACCCGCC